>MDTB01184243.1_pt1 | contig 39806 bp, 35 predicted proteins | sample 811161 | NCBI WGS metagenome assembly MDTB01 (sample SAMN05326650, study PRJNA326480) | marine metagenome | isolation source: seawater | place: Mediterranean Sea | collected 2009 | reverse complement strand
TGTGTTTTTCATTGGTTTATGTGGCTCTCCGCAGTTTCGTTACTGTTTATAGAATTTAGCTTAGAATATGTCAAATAATTATTGACATATTCATGGGCTGGTGTATGAATGAACTATATTAAAATAGGAGCAGATTTATGCGCAGAGAACCGACAATTGGTACGGCAGATATTACGATAAATACAGATAATGAGCCATATATCACGGAGGATTTCGCGAATATTGACGTGAGTGACCCGCGCGAGCCAATATTAGGCATAAGCTTTGCTCCGGTTGCGCCAGTTGTAACGCCTGACGCGAACGCGGAAGCCTCGCCAGAATCAGGAAATACGCCAGTTGCTGAACAGAACAATAGTAAAGCGGCACCTTTACAGCCGTAAATAAAGATATATATGGCATATTAGGTGCTAAGTTGGGAGCGTGCATCATGAGTGATGAGAATTATAAGCAGTATAATGAAGGTTTTGTAAGTGTTAGTGATGGGCACGAAATCTATTTTGCGGAGCATGGTAATCCAGAAGGCATACCGCTTTTACTTGTACATGGGGGACCTGGTGGGCGCAGCTATGCATCAAACGCAGCCATTGCTGATTTAGATAAATTTCGTGTCATACGCTTTGACCAACGTGGCACAGGTAATAGTACCTTTGAAGAGCAGATGCGTGGGCAAACCATTGCCAATCAAGTGCAAGATATTGAAGCGTTACGCATTGCTTTGGACGTAGAAGAGTTTGTGCTTTTGGGTGGTTCTTACGGCACAACATTATCGACATATTATCGCCTGAATTACCCAGAACATGTACAGGCACATTTCATGCGAGCGCTGTTTTATGGCGACAAGGCAGGGGCGGCGCATATCGCAGAAGGCGGCGGCTATGGCAGTGCCTATGCGCGCCATGCAGGTACTTCCAGTGAGGCGGCGCTCGTTGATGCGTGGCAAGGTTATGCAAACTACCCCGCGGAGGTGTCGCAGGAACTTGCAGCTATGGATCTAACCACGGCTTATAATATCTTGATTAATGCGGATGACCCGTCTGTTGTGCGCGAAGCGGGGCTTCGTTTTGACCGTATGGATACGGCAATTGCAACTGCATTACCACGTGCCGACTTAATTGGCGCTTTGGATGATGATGCCGAGGATAGCGTGAATTTAACGCGGCTGTTCATGCATTTTGCGGCTAATGAATTTACCTATCATTCACAGCAAAATATGATTATTGGTCTGAAATCTACCGAAAACATTCCCACAACATTGATACATGGGCAGCGTGATTATATCTGCCCAGTGCATTATGCGCAGACGCTTAAAGATGCCTGTCCGAATATTGATGTACAAATTATAGCGGATGCAGGGCATAGCATGGCTGACGCGCCTTTAGAGAAAGCAATGAAAAATGCATTGCGGTCTTATGAGGTACGTAAAGACTGTATACCATCTTAATTATCAGACGATACCGTGAAAATTTTGTGTTTTTAGGTTGATGTTGTGTGGTAAAATAATACCTATTTTATAACACGTTGATTTTGTTTGTGTTTTTGTTGTTCGGGGGCGTTGACAATGTCTTTGTAATTATGCATAAATGCATCCAGAAATTATTTAACTAAAGAGAAGTCTAAAACATGAAAACATATTCTGCGAAGCCGAGTGAGGTGGAGAAAAAATGGTTTGTTGTTGACGCTGAAGGCGTGATTTTGGGTCGTTTAGCGAGCCAGATTGCAATGCGTCTACGTGGCAAGCATAAGCCAACATTTACACCACATATTGATTGTGGCGATAATATTGTTGTTATTAACGCTGATAAAGTTCGCCTTACAGGTAACAAGCGTACAGACAGCATTCATTACTGGCACACTGGTCACCCTGGTGGTATTAAACAACGCTCAAAAGGTCAAATCCTTGATGGTAAGCACCCTGAGCGTGTACTTGAAAAAGCTGTTGAGCGTATGCTTCCTAAAGGCCCAATGGGGCGTCAGCAACTTAAAAACCTGCGCGTTTATGCAGGCGCTGAACATGAGCAAGCAGCACAACAGCCTGAAGTTTGGGATGTTGCAGGCATGAACCCTAAGAATAAGAGAGCTTAATAATGGTTGAAATTGAGAAAAAAGTTACTGATCTAGCAGATCTAGCAGGTACTGAAGTTGCAACTGAAGCTCCTAAACGCGAAGTGAAAGTTGATTCTTTTGGCCGTGCATATGCTACGGGTCGTCGTAAAGAATCTGTTGCACGTGTTTGGATTAAGCCAGGTACAGGTAAAGTTGTTGTAAACGGTAAAGAACAGTCAGTTTATTTTGGTCGTAAAACCCACTTATTGGTTTTGAACCAGCCTTTCTTGGTTGTTAAACGTATGAATCAGTTCGATGTTATGTGTACAGTTAAAGGCGGTGGTCTTTCTGGTCAAGCTGGCGCGATCCGCCACGCGATTTCACGTGCACTTGAAAACTTTGAACCTACATTACGTCCTGCGCTTAAAGAAGCAGGCATGATGACACGTGATGCGCGTATCGTTGAACGTAAGAAAATTGGTAAGCACAAAGCACGTCGTACAAAGCAGTGGGCAAAGCGTTAAGCTATATCCCACCGTTTATACGGCCTATATATCAAAACTCCGCAAGCTTCAGGCTTTGCGGAGTTTTTTTTATGTTCTTCTCATTGTGGTTTTTGTATGCGTTAAAGTGGGATGGCTTGACGCAGCATGGTGAACCATAGGGGCAAGTTTTCTGCCTTGGTTACAAATTCGCAAATAAGGGCAGCGCCCGTGATGTATAAAACTGGTATTAGTAAGCCTATATTCCCCAAATTGGTTTTGATAACGCTTAAATCAGCGTCATTGAGCATGTCGCGCAGGCTGTAGCGTATTTTTATTTTTGCTAAATAAGATGTAAGCACAAAGGTAATCAGTAACGGGCTGGCTTGTAAAAGCGTGGTCATTAGGTGACCGATAAGCGGGCTGCTTTGTTTGATGTTTGCAGGTATGATGCTGTCACCATTAAAGTGCAAATAGACAAAATAGAGTGCGAGGGAGAGGGTTAACCCCGCCGCCATTGCGCCAATGCGTGGGAGCAAAGTGATGTTTTTCATTGCGCGCCGTGTTTGCTGTATCAGGCTTTTTAGCTGATTGTCGCGTATGCCAAGCGGGTAGATCTGTCTTAACTGGCGTAGCGCGTTGTTATTGGTGTTGCGTATTGTTAATGACAAAGTTTCCTTAATGATTGCAAAGTCGATGGCTTTTTTAAGGTTTTCTTTGCTGGTGGCTTTGTCTTTTGCTGCTTTTTTAAGGTTCTCGATGCCTTCTTTAGCTAAAATCTCTATGAAAGGATCAAATTCTGTGAATTTTGGTTTGAAACCCAGCATTTTACCGTCATATTCTTCACTTCCTACGCTAATTGTGATATCTGCATATGGACAGCGGACTTCAAAGGGAATGGATATAAGGTCTCTTTGTTTTGCTTGTTTAGATGCGCCATGCTGTGTGTTCTGCGCCTGTGTTAATGATGTTTTCTGGTTTGATAAATCATCATTTTTTGTTGTTTTTGGTGTTATTTTTGCGTGTATTGCGAAATTTTTGCGTGTTTTCTCGTTTTTAAGATAATCAGTAATCGCTTTCGGGAGCTTTGCTAAGTCATCGCATTTGAACATGCTTTGTGCTTCGGCTTCGAAGTGGTTGATGACAGAAAAAACGCCGCTGCTTGCGCATTTTGTGCAGGGGGCGTAGCCTTGCGCTTTACAGTATGTGCAGTTTATGGTGCCTTTGCCGTGGCATTTTATACAGTTTACTGTGCCCATAGCGTTGCAATGTGGGCAGTTTTGTTTGCCGTTTGCGCCATGAATGAAGCGCTGCCCGTTGCAATGATGGCACTGCATGCGGTTGTTGCCATGGCATGTGTCGCAGCTTCTTTGCCCTGTTGTGTTGCATTGTGGGCAGGGTATTTTGCCTTGTTTTTGGCAGGCGGCGCAATCTTGGTGCAATACGTAATCATGCTTTAATGTTTCAAGGGGAAGGCGCAGCGCTTTTGCCGCAAATCCATTATTGGGGTCTTTTTTTGTGTAGCTTTTGATGATGGCATCGCGTGTATCGGCGTTGCTGACTGCGTTATGTATGCGGGTTGCGGCTTTGACGTTAATTTCAGCTTCGTGGCTGATGGGGGTGGCGGCTGTGTTACGCCCAGGTTCCGTTCTTTTGGCGAGGACAGGTTTTAGGTGTAGGAGCGTTTTTGTTGTGAAAACATGAGTCGTGCCGTCGTAAGATTTGATTTTTACATCGTCAATTTCGACGCCATTACCGTTGATCGCGCGTTTAATTTTCTTTAGCGCGGTGTCTAAAAGCTTTTGAGAGATTGGTTCATAATTCTGGCTTTGTAGTGGTTCGTCCATGATCTATATGTTATTTTGTTGTGGTGAAAAAAATCAGATAACGCTGAGATGCCCTTACAACCTATGTGGGCTCAAAAGTCAGGAGTGCTTTATAATGACGATAAAACAACCATGTGGATTCATTCTACCCTATAAAGGCATCGTACCCAAGATAAATGATAGCGCATTTATAGCCCCAACGGCGAGCGTAATCGGGGACGTTGAAATTGGCGCGGATAGTCAAATTTGGTATGGCTGCACAGTGCGTGGCGATGTGAACGACATTACAATCGGCGCGCGCACGAACATTCAGGATGGCAGCGTCATTCATGTCACGCATGGCTTTTCGGGGACGCATATTGGTGACGACGTGACTGTTGGGCATAATGCAATACTTCATGCCTGTACGGTACATGATAAAGGGTTTGTCGGGATGCAGGCCTGCGTCATGGACGGCGCGGTTGTTGAAAGTTACGGCATGGTCGCGGCAGGCGCGTTAGTCCCGCCCGGTAAAGTGGTTAAATCTGGCGAGCTTTGGGTGGGGCGCCCTGCGAAGGCGGTGCGTGAACTTAGCGATGATGAGCGTAAATATATTGATTGGTCTGCGCCGCATTATGTGGTGCTTGGCGCGGAGCATAAAAAGAGCTGTTTAGCAGCTTTGTAAATAAATACGTGGTTTTCTTGATATAGGTGATTGCTTTTTTACCTGCATAAAGGCAAAATATAGTATGAAGTTCGAAGGGCAGGCATTCTGTTTGCACAATCATAAGGAAGATTTTTTGATGTCATTTCGTTTGGGTATTTTAGCAGCGGTTACCGCTATGACAGCTATTTTAGGGGGCGTGCAATCTGCGCAGGCCAATTACTTTGTTTGGACGGACCCTGATTCTGAGCTTACACTTTCTTACCCAGATACTTGGCTGCGTATTAATAATCAAAATCCGGATGATGTGTTTAGCGTTTCAGCACCATCAGGCGAAGACATGGCAACTTGCCGTGTCGGGGTACGTGAAGATAAGCGTTTTTTATATTACCCGCAGCGTTACCGTGACGCCGTGCAAAAAGTGGCTTATAGCACTGATTTTTGGTCTGACGTATTCGCGGGCTATGCCAACGTAAAGGTGCATAGCTACCTTGATGGCGCAGGGCTTGGGCATGGCATAGGTAGTTACGCCTTGATTACATATGATGAATTGTTCCCAAAAGCAGATGTTAAAGGCATGGCGGGCATTATGCTTGTTTCGCTTTACCATGATGATGCTTATATCGCGTCGTGCTCATCTAAGAAATTGGCTTTTGAGCGTTGGAGAGGGTATTTTGGGTCATTCCTTGCGTCGATTGAAACAAAGAAAATTCACAATGAGCTATTTGTCGGTGAATATCGTGACTTCCTCAACGATATTAATATCATAGTTAACCGCCCCGATGGCCTTGAAACAACAAGATATTAGTCTGTTGATTGATTAATTTGAAAAAGCAGCGTTAAGCTGCTTTTTTTGTGTAATGTTTTCATGTAAGAATATTACGGAATAAAATGTACCGCGCATAATAGAAAAGCAATGTATTAATGCATGTCTACCTGCCCATCGCCGAGATATCGATATCTGTCGAAGTAATCCTTTGCTTAGGCCTTTGTGTGGGGTTCTTATCGGGCTTTTTTGGCGTTGGGGGTGGTTTTTTAACCACACCATTTTTGATGTTTATGGGCGTTCCGCCTGCAATTGCCGTGGGGACGCAGACCAGTCAGCTTGTTGCATCGAGTGTCACCGGTGTGCTGGGGCATTGGAAAAACAAAAACGTTGATATTAAAATTGCTGCTGTGATGCTTGCTGGCGGTTTAGTCGGCTCGGTTGTTGGTGTGTTTATCTTTAAAATATTGCAGGCTTTGGGGCAAATTGATGTCGCTATTCGTATTCTTTATGTCGTGCTGCTTGGTAGTATTGGTTCATTAATGCTTTTTGAGACCTCTATGTCACTATGGGGGCGTAAAGGCGGCGCAGGGGATGCGTCGAAGACGGATAAGGTGAGCCGCGTTGAAAAAATGCGCGCGCATATTCGTAATTGGCCTTATAAAATCCGCTTCCCTGAATCTAAATTATATATTAGTGCCTTTGTGCCGATAGGTATTGGCTTTATTGGTGGGGTTTTGGCGTCTATCCTAGGTATTGGCGGCGGTTTCTTGCTTGTGCCTGCGATGATTTATTTTATGGGGATGCCGGCAACGTTGGTTGCGGGAACGTGTCTGTTCCAAATTATCTTCACCACGGGCTTTGCATCAATTATGCATGCTGTGACCAACCAAACGGTTGATGTTGTTTTGGCAAGCTTGCTGATCCTTGGTGGCGTTGTCGGGGCGCAAATTGGCGTGCGCGCCAGCCGTAACGTAAGCGGTGTTTGGGCGCGTATTATTCTAGCGGCAATTATCTTATTGGTGAGCATCGTGCTTGCGGTGCAGCTTTTGATGCCGCCTAAAGAGTTATTCTCTGTGGAGGTGCGTTAATGGGACAGAGGAGCGTTTATATGATGCTTGTGGTTTTGCTGTTCTGTATCGCAGCTTCTTCAGGTGCGCGCGCACAATTGGTCAGCGCGCAAGGCGAAGGTTTAACTTTAGCTTTGGCTGATAAATATGTTGATATTAATACGAATTTTAGCGGGCGCAATGTGGTTGTGTTCGGGGTTAATGAAACGGGCGGTTCGTTAGTGGTGACTTTAACAGGCCCCGCGGCGTACACGCTTGTACGTAAAAAAGGACAGGCGCTCGGTATTTGGGTGAACGCAAAAACGTACGGCTTTAAAGATGTGCCTTTATATTACGATTATGCCTTAAATGGGGAGGAGCGTGATTTGGGGTCTGTTGATATGCTGCGTGCTGATGGTGTGGGTGTCAACGCGATGCAATATGCGGCGCGTGCGCGCGTTCCTGTGGCGCAGTCTCGCCCTTTTCATGAGGCGTTGATACGCCAAAAGCAGCAAGCGAAACATTATGCCTATGACGCAAAGCTTGTAGAGTTGATTGGCGGCAAGCTTTTCAAGGTTAATTTTGAATTGCCGGCTGATGTGCCGACAGGTGAGTATGTTGTAAAAGCAATGGCTTATGATGGTAATGTAAAGATAGCTGAGAGGCGTGAGTATTTGCAAATACGTCAAGCTGGGTTTAGTGCGCGCTTATATAGCTATGCAAATAACCACTCCTTCTTTTATGGGGTGGGGGTTGTGATTTTTGCTGTGTTTATGGGCTATGCGGCGAATGTTATTTTAGCGCGCCGTTGATAAAGTGGGAAAGGGAGCCGCTTAATATGAGTGAAGAAGATGAAGAAAAAGGCTATTTGGGAGATGTCGAAGTGCAGCGCGCCCATAATGTTTTTTTAATTGTATCTGATAAGGTTGAAAACTGCGAAAAACTTCTATATTTCGTTATGCGCTATGCGAAGAAAATTGGCGCAGGGATTGGTATTGTCCACGTGGCGGAGCTGCCTGAATATCAGCATTGGAACAATATCGAAGAGCAAATTCGCGCCGAAATGCGTAGCGCAGCAGAGGCTGAGGTTTATGCTTTGGCTGATCGGCTTGCGGAGCATGTTGACATTAAACCTGTTTTTTACTTTAAAGAAGGGGATTTAGCAGCGGAAATTGTGAAGACGATTAAAGAAGACGATGCGATTACAGGTCTATTTTTAAGCGGGCGCGGCGCAAGTAGCCGCCAAGAAGAAATGATAAAACATTTCGCAGGTAAGGGGATGGATCAACTGGTTGTCCCATTGACGATTATTCCTGAGCATTTAGAATTAAATGCAATTGATGAATTGTTCTGAAAATATAGATACAAACAAAGAAGGTTATTTAAAGATGTTCATTCAAACAGAACAGACACCAAACCCAAATGCATTAAAGTTTTTACCAGGGCGTGAGGTTCTCTCAGGTGCTTCGGTTGATATTGATAGCGCTGAAAAAGCTAAGGCAATGTCACCATTTGCAGCGCGCCTTTTTGATGTTAATGGTGTTTGCGGTGTTTTCCTTGCGTCTGATTACATTTCAGTCACGAAAGCTGATGATGTGGATTGGGTGCGGATTAAACCATTAATCCTTGCTGTTATTATGGATCATATGGGGGCAAATCTTCCTATTCTTGACGAAAGCGGCGCTTATGCCGCGTCAAATGCCGCGGATGATGTTGAGTTGGATGAAATTTCACAGCAAATTGTAGAGTTGATTGATATGCGCATCCGTCCCGCTGTGGCACAAGATGGTGGCGATATTGAATTTTCAAAATTTGAAGACGGCATTGTCTACGTGCAAATGCGCGGTGCATGTTCGGGCTGCCCTAGTGCGACATTAACGCTGAAATCAGGCATTGAAAACATGTTGAAGCATTACGTTCCAGAAGTTATCGAAGTGCGCGAATTGCCTATGTAGTCTTATTAGCGTCTCTTTGGCTTTGGGCGCAGCCTAGACATCTTCATAACGTAGTTTTACGTAGCTACCGGGGGCTTTTTCGAGCCCCTTTTTTACTTTATAAGCAGCGCGTTTTTTGCCAGCAAATGGCGCGATCCATTCTTGCCAGCGCGGCCACCATGACCCAGCATGATGTTCTGAATTTACTATCCATTCTTCGGCGCTGCTCTCTAAGTTGTCATTGCGCCAATAGCCATATTTTTTCTTATGTGGTGGGTTGATGATACCTGCAATATGCCCCGAACCTGATAGGGTGAAGGTCGCATGTTGTAATTGTTTTGCGCCGTTATAAGTGGCAATCCATGGTGCGATATGGTCATCTTTGGCGGATATAAAATGGCAGGGCGTATCAAAGCTCGTAATGTCTATTTTTTGCCCGCTTATGGTCATTTTATTTTTTTGGCAGAGCTGATTTTGCACATACATATGTTTTAAATACTGGCGGTGCAGGGCGGCGGGGATGTTTGTTGGGTCATCATTCCAATATAGTAGGTCAAAGGGGAAAGGTTCTTTGCCGAGCATGTAATTATTGATAACAAATGACCAAATCATGTCATTGGCGCGTAGCAGGGCGAATGTTTGGTGCAGTGCTTCTGCGCTTAAAAATCCTTGTTCATTCATTTGGTCTGTTGTGTCACCGAGCGTTTCTTCGTCAATAAAAACGTTAAGGTCGCCTGAATCTTGAAAATTTATCAATGTCGTGAAAAAAGTGGCTGATTTAATGCGGTCCGTATTGCCGTATTTGGCTTTGAGCCATGAAAGCGTAATGGTCAGCAGCGTACCGCCAATACAGTAACCAATAACATTTGTTTGTTTTTGCCCTGTAATCGCTTCGACTTCATCAAGCGCAGGCAGCAAACCGCGCTTCATATAATCGTCAAACTTATATTCAGCCAATGATTTATCAGGGTTAACCCATGAAATAAGGAAGACGGCGTGACCTTGGTCTAGCGCCCATTTGACCAGTGAGTTTTCGGCTTTTAAATCGAGAATATAGAATTTATTGATAAAAGGTGGCGCGATTAAAAGCGGCGTTTCAAATTGCTGCGCTGTTGTCGGTGTGTAATGGATAAGCTCAAACAGTTCATTTTTGAAAACAACTTGCCCTTCTGTGCTGGCTATGTCCTTGCCAATTTTAAAATCATCCTCATCTGTTGTCGCAATTTTTAGACGGCCATGGCCGCGCTTTAAGTCTTTGATGAGGTTTTTGAAGCCCTGAATTAAATTTTCGCCGCCGGTTTCTGCGGTTTTGCGAATGACTTCGGGGTTGGTCATGGGGAAGTTGTTCGGGGCAATCGCATCGGCATATTGGCGCATGTAGAACTGCAGGCGCATTTTCATTTTGTCGTCAAGCTGGTCGGCGTTATCTGTCAAGTGTACAAGCCAGTCGGCCGTCAGGAAGTAAGATTTTTTGATAAAGTCAAAGAGTACGGATTCCTGCCATGCGGGGTCTCTAAATCGGCGGTCATCTTTGTGCTGATTGAGAATATCCTCATTAAATTTGCTCTGGGATGCTTTTGCTTCACCGCTGAGGTTAAAGAATTGCTGCGTGCTTTCTTGGCACAGCTTTGTCCAGTCTTGCCAATATTGCTGCTGCATTTCGTAAAAACGCTCTGGGTCTTGCATTAGCCCGCTCCAAAAAGTGGAAAAAATAGAGCTGAAATCTTCGAGGTCTATGGTGCTGGATAGTAATTCAGGCGGCTGAAATTGCGTCATGAAATCAGAGTATAGCGGCGCGGTTTCCTGCAAAATATTTTGCCACATTGCCATGAATTTTTGTGGGTCGGTAAAGCTGTGGTCTGCGGCGCTGTCTTTGCGGCTGTCTTCGCTGCTGTCATTGCCTGATTGTTTGCTACCGTCTTGCATGAAATAAGCCCCTCTAATTCATTCATCTACATGATGTATGCACACCATTAAGACGTATAAGAGGGGCTTTGTAAATTGCTAAATGCGTGAAGCAAGTATTACTTATTTCATGGTCGCTTCTAATGAGGTTTTCGCAGGAATGACATATGTTGTGTCATCAAGCTTCTCGTAATGCTGCTCTAAAAACTCTGAGCGTTCAGATTGCACGACGGATTGTGTTTGTTTTTCGTTTGTGCCTTCAGTTGCGATATCAATCGCAGTGCTGTAACCCATGCCGATGCCAACAACGCCGCTGCCGAGTGCGCCGACAAGGCCGAAAACAACGGCTGTTTCTTTGCCTTTACCAGCAGGTGAGCCGACAATGCCGCCTGCTGCGGCTGCGGTTAGTCCGCCGCCAAGTGCAAATAGGCCGCAAGCTAGACTTGTGCCTGTACCGACCATTGCGGCTGCAAATGCGCCTTTCAGACCAACAAAGCTCGGTGTTGCTGCGTATGCCCAAATGCCGCTGATTAGACCAACGATGCCAACGCCACCGCTACTGCTGCTTGAAGAAGAATTGCTCATATTTTTGATACTCCCAGATTAGGTTTTATGTTTATAATTTTAATGTTATGTCTAGTTTTTGGCGCATTTCTTATGTCATGTCAATAGCGTTTATGCTTTTTTTATGTCTTCTTGTTTCTTGTTAAGTGATTGTTATTAAATGTTAAGTCTTTTTTATTTATGTATAGTTAACATTTCTCTAAGTGTAAGTTTATATTTATAGCGGTGGATAGTCTGATTGGTATGCTTGCGCCGCTGTATTATTTCTGGTGACATGGGGATTAGTTTAGTGAATCATACGGATGAAGAGTAATCATGTTAGTTAAAACAAGAATTTTAAGCGTATCTATGGCTGCGGTACTGGTGCTGTCTGGCTGTGCAGGTGGTCAGTATCCACAAAGTGTTTATGGTGCGAATGGTCAAGTTTCTCATGATGATCTCAGCGGTAAAAAAGCTGTTGAATTATATGATGTTGCTCCCAAAGACATGTCTTACGTGAACTTAGAGCCGCGCATTGACCATGAGGTTGTGCAAGGTGATGATGTTGAGATCTATGATTTACAGCCGCGTAACGCAAGAATGTCCCACAGCAAACGTGTTGAAGTGCAGTCTAAAGAGCGTTGGTCGACACTTATTTCTATGTGGCATGGCGGGCTGAATATAGGTTCGTCATTATATGCAGATGAAAAGAAAACATATAACGAGTAGAGCGTGTTAAAGTGAGTGCAATGCAAACACCTTTTAAAATCGCGATTGCTGGGCTAGGTACAGTTGGGCAAGGCGTAGTTGAAATTATCCAGAAAAACGCAGCGCTTATTGAGCTGCGTACAGGGCGAAAAGTTGAAATCTGCGCTGTATCTTCATTTTCTGCGAGTAAAAAACGCGCGGTTGAAATATCACAATATAAATGGGTCGATAACGCGGCTCAGCTTGCCGATTTAGCTGATGTTGATTGTGTGGTGGAGCTTATTGGCGGCGAAAATGGCATTGCGCATGAATTAGTTTCTCATGCTTTGGATAAAGGTAAGCATGTCGTCACGGCAAATAAAGCAATGGTTGCGCGGCACGGCCTTAAACTTGCGCAGAACGCAGAGTTTAAAAACGTCGCGCTGAAGTATGAAGCAGCCGTTGCGGGCGGTATTCCTGCAATAAAAACGTTGATGCAAGGCTTGGCGGCCAATAATATCAAGTCTGTTTTCGGTATTTTAAACGGCACATGTAATTATATTTTATCTGAAATGGGCTTAAGCGGTCGCGGCTTTGATGATGTGCTTAAGGAAGCGCAGGATAAAGGCTATGCCGAAGCTGACCCAACATTTGATGTTGATGGCATTGATAGCGCACATAAATTATGCATTCTTTCTGCATTGGCCTTTGGCGTAAAGCCTGACCTTGATAACGTGCTTGAAGCAACGTCTGGCATTCGCGGCGTAAGCGCGCTTGACTTTAAGATTGCCGAGGAACTGGGCTATAAAATAAAATTGCTGGGCAGTGCGCATCAAAATGATGCGGGTGAAATTGCACAAATGGTTGCGCCTTGTTTGGTGCATAAATCAGCGCAGCTTGCATCTGTTGATGGCTCGTTTAATGCGGTGTTTTTTGATGGTGATTTTGTTGACCAAGTCGTCAATGTCGGGCGCGGCGCAGGGGCGGGGCCAACAGCATCGGCAGTGGTCGCTGACATCATGGATATTATGCGCGGCGACGAAAGCGCAGTCTTTGGCGTTAAAACGCGTGATTTACAAGGCGCAAAATGGATTGATGCATCACAAAATGATGACCGTTTTTATATTCACTTATCGGTTGATGATAAGCCGGGCGTGATGGCGAATATTTCATCTGCGCTCAGTACGCATGGCCTGTCGATTGATGAACTTATTCAGCGCCATTACCATGTTGATGGCCCTGTATCGGTTGTTATGACAACGCATAAAACGGCGCGCGGATCTTTGGATCTTGTGCTTGAAAAGCTGAAATCCCTTGAAAGTGTGATTTCAATTGATAGCGTATTTAGAATTATAAAATTTTAACAGGAAGGCAGACCAATGAGTCTTGCGCAAGAAAAGGCGCGCCCCGTTCAGGGCGCAGCGTTTGGCATTGAACGTTCTTTGAACAAAGCGCGTTGGGTGATGGCGGAAGAAACGTTAAACGATGTGCAGGATATTATGCGCATCCAAAAAATGCCTGAACTGGTCGCCAAGTTACTGTCATCGCGCGGTATAAAAGGCGATGCGGTTGAACCGTTCATTGACCCGAAATTAGCCCGTGACTTTCCTGACCCCTTTTCAATGCAAGGTATGCGCGCTTTTGCAGATGATATCGCCACAGAAATTGAAAAAGGCACAAAATTCGCTGTTTTTGGTGATTTTGATGTTGATGGCTCAACGTCTTCGGCGGTGTTTATCCGCTTTTTCCGTGCGCTTGGCATCGAAATTCCTTTTTATATTCCTGACCGCATGAGCGAAGGCTATGGCCCGAATGTGAATGCGCTGAAAAACTTGCAAGATCAAGGCGCAGAATATGTGTTTATTGCCGATTGCGGGACGACATCTTTCGATGTAATTAGCGCAGGTAAAGAAATTGGCTTAAAAATCGTCATTTTTGACCACCATGAACCAGAAGATAAACTGCCGGTCGCGAACCACGTTATTAACCCTAAACGCCATGATGATGATAGCGGTCTTGATGTACTTGCGGCTGTGGGGGTGTGTTACCTTGCCTGCGTTGCCATTAATAATGTGCTGAAAACGCGCGGTTATTATGAAGCCAGGGGGCTGAAAGCACCCGATATGCGCAGCTTGCTTGATTTAGTGGCCTTGGGCACTGTGTGCGATATGGTGCCGCTTACAGGTGCAAACCGCTTGTTTGTTCGCTACGGCCTGCCGATGATTGAACGTCAGAGTAATCTAGGCATCAAAGCGCTCTCAGAGGTCGCAGGCGTGTCGGGAACGGTTGATTCTTACACATGTGGTTTTATGCTCGGCCCACGCATTAACGCAGGTTCTCGCGTCCATAAGGCTTATTTAGGGGCGGAGATGCTTGCCAGTGAAGACGCTGAACATGCAAAAAACATCGCATGGACGCTGAATGATTGTAACGACAAACGCAAATCTATCCAAAACGAAATGATTGAACGTGCGAAGCGTAAAGTTGAGGCCGAGGGGCTTGACCAGCATCCATTATTATTTATTGATGATGAGAAAGGCCACCCAGGGCTAAGCGGCCTTGTCGCGGGGCAAATTAAAGAGCTGTATAACAAGCCATGCTGCGTGGTGACTTACGCGGATGGCGAAGATGGGCGCAGAGAAGGTCGCGGCTCAGGGCGCTCGGTCGCAGGGGTTAATATGGCGAATGCGTTTATTGATGCGCGCCATGCAGGCCATGTGCTGAAAGGCGGCGGTCACGCCATGGCGGGCGGCTTTACAGTCCTGCCAGAACAAGTTGAAGGGCTACAAGGCTTTTTAAACGAACATGTGGCTAAGCAATTAGAATCTGCTGAGCCTACAGTTGATACGCAAATTGACGGCGTGCTTTCTGTGCGCGGCGTTCAGGTTGATCTTGCGCGTGATATTGAACGCTTTGTCGGCCCATATGGCATGGCGAATGAAGAGCCTTTATTTGTGCTGCCCAATGTAAAATTACAAATGGTTGATGTTGTCGGCGGCGCACATGTGAAATGCATGATTGTCGACGCAGAAGGCGGCAGCCGTATCAAAGCCATAGCATTTCGCGCTGCGGATAGCGAAATGGGTGAGATTATGCTCAAAAAGCAGGGCGCGCCGATGCATGTTGTTGGTTTTATTCGTATTAACAGCTGGAATGGCAATGAAAACGCCGAGCTGCACATTAAGGATGTGGCGCTATTACAGGGATAAAATCAGGGTTATTAAAAAAAAATCATTTTTTTTGAAAATAATGCTTGATTAATGTATGCGAGTTAGCTTATAAACAGCCTCGTCTTTAGGACGCAAGTCAGGTATGTCCCGTTCGTCTAGAGGCCTAGGACACTGCCCTTTCACGGCGGCAACACGGGTTCGAATCCCGTACGGGATACCACTGACTTACTAAATAAAAACCGCCATTTTGGCGGTTTTTTTTATGGCTTGACTTTGAAGTTTGAGGGGCGCAGAAAACTATTTAAATAATTAATAAAAAGTAAGGTAGTATTATGGCCAAAAATCTTAATAAGTCACGTATTCGTGACTCTAAAATTATTATTGTACTCGCATTGTTAATCGTATTTTTAACAAAGGCGCTTATACCCTCAACGTCAGAGATACATGAAGTTATTGAGTATCTTGGCTACTTCCTCGTTGCTATATGCGCGTTGGGGCGCGTGTATTCAACGGCGTTTCTTGGTGGGCATAAAAACCAGACCCTTATTACATATGGCGCATTTTCAGTTGTGAGAAATCCGCTTTATTTCTTTTCTCTATTGGGGATGACGGGCGTAGCGCTGATTTCTGGTTATATCACCATCATGATTGTTTTACCTGTGTTCTTTATTGCGCTGTACCACTTTCTTATTACGCGCGAAGAAGCTTTTCTTGCTGAAGAGTTTGGTGAAGAATACAAAGCATATATGGGCGCTGTACCACGGTTGTTGCCACGACTCAGTCTTTATAAGGCGCCTGAATTAGTTGAAGTGAACCCGAAATTCTTGGCAAAATCTTTCAAAGACGCGATTTGGTGGTTTGCAGCATTTCCTTTGCTTGAGTTTGCAGAATATTTGCAGCACAGTGAAATTATACGTCCGTTTGTGACCCTGCCTTAAACTTAATGATCGTGAGCATGGCCACAGTGATCGTGGTCATGCTCTTCACAATCAGGGCTTATTTCCTGATTTTCAAATTCCAAGGTTGAATGCGCGATCGCAAATTTTTCATCGAGTAGCGCCTTTAGCGAGTGTTTGACGCTTTCCATTCTTGCTAAATCATCAATGACGACATGGGCTTCTAGGGCCGTTTTATGTTCGTGGATTTGCCAGACATGGACATGGTGAATGTCACGCACGTGGTCATGTGCCTTTAATGTGGTGATAAGTTCTGCACGGTTAATGTTCTTGGGGGTGCCCTGCATCAATAAATGGATGGTGTTTTTCATTGCGTGGTACCCGTGAATGATGACATAGAGCGAAATCACGAGCGATAAAACAGGGTCAATCCAGTTCCAACCTTTATAGAATATCGCCACGCCGCCGATAATAACGGCGAGTGAGGCAAGGGCATCCATGACATTATGCAGGAAGGCCGCGCGCATATTTTCGCTGCTGCTTGCATGGGTGCGTAGCAGCAAGGCTGTGCCGGTGTCGATAATTAATGCGACGGCGGCAACCCAGATCATGATCGGGGCGTGCACATCTTCTGGATTGATGATGTGGAAAACAGATTTTCCGGCCAAGAAGACGCCAATGATGATGAGCGCTGTGAGATTGATGAGTGCGGCGATAGATTCTGCGCGTTTGTAACCAAAGCTTCGTTTGTCATCAGCGGGGCGCTCACCAATCATGATCGCGACCAAGGCAAGGACGAGGGCGAGGGCGTCACTCGCATTATGCAGCGCATCAGTAAGCAGGGCGAGGGAATTTGCCGCCACGCCGCCAATGATTTGTGCAATGGTCAGCAGGCCGTTAATGGCAATGGCAACGATAAGGGCTTTTTTGCTTAAATGCGATGTTTGGTGGTGGGCGCAATCATGGGGCATATCGTCACGGTCTCTGTTTTATGTTATTGTCTGGGAACTATAATCAAAACGAGTGTTTACCGCGATGAAAAAAATTGAAATTAGCGATCTTGTCCATATGGATGGGCATGAGGGGCTTTATATAGCAGACGTTGTTTATGCCGCTGCCGCGCATCCTGATAATGTTTTTGGCTGCGCGCTGTACCGTAGCGGCGCACAGATTTACCTGCATCGGCGTTTGGCTGATATTGTGCTTAGCGCGGCAGCGCAGGCGAAAAATGATGGTTTAAAGCTGATGGTTAAAGACGGGTTGCGCCCGATGGAAGCGCAAACGGCTATGGGACAAAGCCCAATTGCCAAAAAACACCCTGAATGGTTGGTTGAGCCGCGGTTGATATCACCTGCGGGGGCGGGCGGCCACCCGCGCGGGATGGCGGTTGATGTGACATTGCTTGACCCACATAAAGGCGTAGAGCTTGATATGGGTACACCTTTTGATTGCTTCCCTGAGGATAAAGATGCAGGGATCTGGCCTGCGCATCGTGAATATACCGACTTGCCGCAAATATGCCTTGATAACCGTGCGCGTTTGGATGGTTATATGATGCGCGCGGCGGCGGAATGCGCAGAAAAATTGCTCGCTTTACGTGCAGAATGGTGGGATTATCGTTTTTATCCCGAAGAAACAGCGCAGTATCAACCGCTAAGCGACCTTGATTTACCTGATGATATGCGTCTTTGTTTGGATGCTACGTAAATAAAGCTTGCATAACTGCGCGATTATACGTTTTATGGGGGCGCAATATGTATTATACTTCATGTTGTATATTTAATAAGAAAGATAGATAAATTTAAATGAATGATATTCAAACGTTTGAAGACCTAGGTCTTAGCGACGAAACAATGAAAGCCTTGAATGATGCTGGCTACAAAAAGCCAACGCCAATTCAAGCACAAGCAATTCCCAATATTTTAATGGCTCGCGATTTAGTTGGCCTTGCACAAACAGGCACAGGTAAGACAGCAAGTTTTACACTGCCGATGATAGACATACTTTCCACAGGCCGTGCACGCGCACGTATGCCGCGTTCTTTGGTGTTAGCGCCAACGCGCGAGCTTGCGGCGCAGGTGGCTGAGAATTTTGATAAATACGGTAAGTACCATAATTTGACAAAGGCTCTGCTTGTCGGCGGCTCTGCTATGGGCGAACAAATGAAGCTTTTGGACCAAGGGGTTGATGTTTTAATCGCAACGCCAGGGCGCTTGCTCGATTTATTTGACCGCGGCTCAATGATACTCTCTGATATGAAGATATTAGTGATTGATGAAGCTGACCGTATGCTTGATATGGGCTTTATTCCTGATATTGAGAAGATTGTTAGTAAACTTCCACCTTTGCGTCAGACATTGCTGTTCTCAGCAACGATGCCAAATGAAGTGAAGCGCCTGACGGAAAAGTTTTTGAGTAATCCGCGTACGGTATCGGTTGCTCCGCCAGCAACGGCATCAGCGAATATTACGCAGAATTTGACTTGGGTCACTCCAAAGGACAAAAAGCGCGTTTTGGCGCATTTGCTGCAAAAAGAGAAGGTCGCGAATGCGTTTATCTTTTGTAACCGTAAACGTGATATTTCTTCGCTTTGTGTCTTTTTGAAAAAAGAAGGCTTTTCAGCCGAAGCGATGCATGGTGATTTGGCGCAAACGCAGCGTACAGAAACATTAGCGAAGTTCAAAAACAATGAATTGACGCTGCTTGTGTGTTCTGATGTTGCTGCGCGTGGCCTTGATGTGCAGGGCGTATCACACGTATTTAACTATGACATTCCTATGCATGCGGATGATTACGTTCACCGTATTGGCCGTACAGGCCGCGCAGGTATGACCGGCGTTTCATGGTCTTTGGCTGTGAAGGATGATGAAAAATACGTCAAAGCGATTGAGAAAATCACGAAAAGCGAGCTTCCTGTTGTTGAGGTTGATGGCGCGCTTGCTAGTGGCGCGAATAAGGGCGGCACCACGCGCCCTGAGCGTCAGGATAAAACAAAATCCGATAATGCAAGCCGTTCACGCAGCCGTCATAACAACAATAATAGCAGCAAGAATAATGACGACAACGCGCAAAAAAATACGCGTAGTGAACCCAAAAAGCCAGCTGTGCGTAAGCCGCGTGAGCAAAAGGAAGTTAACCCTTACGATCACAGAACAAATCACAATGCAGATAAGCATAAGCGTTATCAAGATGATGATTTACCTGATGTGGTTGGTTTCGGTGAGGATTTACCGTCTTTCATGAAATAAAATCGATTATCGCAAATGAAACGCTGTTTTTTTCGTGTAATCCGCGGAAAACAGCGTTTTTCTGTTTCATATCAGGCGCGGTTATTTTATGATGGTTGGGTTATAAATAAATAATCTTGGCTCGTATCTTGTCTTCATCTCAATATCGTAAATTTTTAACTGTTTTATGTGCATCTACGATGATGGCTGTTTTACCGCCACAAATGGCGTTTGCGCAAAGCAATGATAAAGCGCCCGTTGATTTTGTCGCTGACAGCCTCAGCCACGATGATGCAAATCAGAAGATTATCGCGAAAGGCAATGTTGAACTGGCGCAGTCAGGCCGCGTTGTGCGCGCAGATGAAATTATCTATGATTTACGCAGCGATAAAATTATTGCCAAGGGCAATGTCGCCCTGACCGATGAAGACGGCAATGTGTATTTTGCGGATTACCTTGATTTAAACGATTCCTTTAAAGACGGTTTTGCCGATAAGATTCGCGTCGTTCTGGTACAGGGGGATTATTTTTGGGCAGATAAGGCTGAGCGCATTGGCGGCACAGTGACGCGGATGGAAAATGCCCGTTATACACCGTGTGAGCCTTGTGAAAATAATCCTGAAAAAGACCCAGCATGGTCAATTAATGCGAAAAAAGTTGAACATGATCAAGAGGAACATCGCGTTTCTTATCATAATGCGTGGTTTGAATTTTTTGGTGTGCCTGTGGCCTATACGCCATATTTCTCTCATGCTGACGGTACAGTAAAGCAAAAAAGCGGCCTGCTTGCGCCGACATTTAGCTTAGATAGCGAACTAGGTGCGGGCGTTGAAACCGCTTATTACTGGGGGGCTGCGCCTGATATGGACGCAACGATTGGCTTGCAGGCATTTACAAAGGAAACGCCAGTGCTGCTAGGTGAGTTCCGCAAACGCTTTAGCGATGCATCAATTGTACTGAACGGCAGCATTACGGAATCTGGACGCACGGAGCGTTCTGCTGGACGCGAAATTGGTATTTCTGATGAGGTGCGTGGCCACCTGCAAGGCGTAGGGCTGTGGGATATTGACGATAAATGGCGTGCAGGCTTTGATGTCGAACTGGTCAGCGATAATCAGTATTTGAACCAATATAATATTTCTGATGAAGACGTACTGGAAAGTGAAGCTTTCGTTGAGCGTTTTGATGGGCGTAATTATGCTGCGACGCGGGCGCTTTTCTTCCAAGACTTACGTATTGACCGCGATGTTGATCAGCCAAATGTTGTGCCTGAAATGGAAGCAAGTTTTGTGCAAGATGCTGGCGCATTTCTAGGCGGCCGCCTAGATGGCGATATTTCATTTTTGGGGTTACGCCGTGAAGGTAGTGATCAAGATTTAAACCGTTTAAGCCTACGTACAGGATGGGAACGCCGCTTTATTAGTGGTTATGGCTTGGTAAGTGATTTAGAAACCTATGTACACGGCGATGCTTATAATATTCGTGATATAGGGTTAGATGATGAGACCAAGACGGAAGGGCGTGTCTATCCCGTTGCTAACTTTAAAACTGAGCTGCCAATTGCGCGTCCGTTTGATGGTTATCAAGTGATGTTTGCACCTGTCGCAGGTGTTACCATTGCGCCAGATTTAAATGAGAGTGATGAAGACGACATTCCAAACGAAGATAGTTTGGATGTGAAGCTTGATAGTACGAACTTGTTTGAAGCAAGCCGCTTCCCTGGTCTTGACCGTGTTGAAGATGATATTAAAGCGACATATGGCATTCGCGCTGGCGTTTATGGTGATGGCGGATCGCATACTGAATTGTTTATTGGGCAAAGCTACCGTTTTGATGACCAAGATAATCCATTTGAAAGTGGTTCAGGTTTAGCGCGGCAACGTTCTGACTTTGTTGGTTCAATTAGCGCGGATATTGCATCAGATTATTTCTTTGATTATCGTTTTCAAATGGATGGTGAGTCTCTCGAATCTGAACGCCATGAGTTATCTGCTGCCGCAAACCTTGGTAAGGTTGAACTTGCGACCCATTACTTTTATGACCGTTCATATAATGGTGCAGGCATCACAGACCCCGATGATGATGGCAGCCGTGAGCAGCTTGATTCTAGTATGGCGTACTACTTTCAGCCTGACTGGCGCTTCCGTGTGGCGGGGCGCTATGATTTAGGAGAAGATGAAGGCTTGCGTAATGCAGATTTTGGTTTGGATTATCTTGGGCAGTGCTGGTCGCTATCAACAACATTGCGCCGTAATTTAACCGATGATTCGACAGGGGAAAGCTCAACGGAGTTTATGTTTAGCCTGTCGTTAAAGAATATTGGGAATTTTGTTGACCAATAAGCGACGTTTGCTTGTTAATTCTTTGTAAATCAGTTATTTGTTAGCTTCTATTGAGGAGAGAGCTTAAGTGGAATTTTATTTAGACCCAATTTTTCATATGTGGTTTACGCTCGGGCTAACGCTTTGTGCTGTTGTTGCCTTCGCGCGGGATAAATGGCCGCTTGAAGTGACTAGCGGCGCGATTTTGACCGTTTTACTGCTATTTGGTCAGTTTTTTCCTTTGCTTAACGCTGATGGGCGTAACCAATTAGATTCGATGACATTGCTTTCTGGTTTTGCTAACCCGTCTTTGGTCGCTGTCTTGGCGCTTCTTGTGATGGGGCAGGCGGTCATTCAAACCGATGCACTGCGCCCTGTGTCACGTTTGTTTCAAACAAGTAATCCCATATTGGCATGGATATCTATTATTTCTATCCTTATTTTTGTTTTAGGGGTCAGTGCCTTTATGAACAATACGCCATTGGTTATTTTGGCTATCCCGATTATTCAGGCTTTGGCCAGTAAAGTTGGCATGTCAGAAAGCCGGATTATGATACCGCTTAGCTATGCGGCGATATTGGGCGGGATGATGACTTTGGTTGGCTCATCTACCAACCTTCTCGTGTCATCAGCAATGGAAGAACTTGGCTATGCGCCGCTGGGGTTCTGGGATTTCACAGGCCCTGGTTTGGTTATGGCTGGGGTTGGTTTTGTTTACGTTATATTTGTCCTACCGCAAATTATGCCTGACCGGAAATCAATGACCGAAGATTTGGTCGGCAGTGAAAAGCAGTTTATTGCGGAATTTGATGTCGCGGAATCAAGCTCTTTAGTTGGCATGGAATGCGAAGAAGGCACGTTCCCACAGTTGCCTGATTTAAACATACGTCTTATTCAGCGCGCAGGGCAGTTAATTTTGCCGCCTTTTGAAGGTTATGTGATCGAGGCAAATGATATTTTAATTGTTGCGGCGACGCGCGATTCTTTAGCGCAAATTTTATCCAAGCATCCAGGTTATTTATTATCTGATGATGAAGCGGACGTTCTTTCAAAGTTTAATGATGCTGGTGAAGAAGACGATGAGCCAAGAGAGCTTGATGAAAAAGAACAGGCACGCTCACGTACTTTGGCTGAGATTATGATCGCGCCAAACTCGCGTCTTATTGATATGTCCTTGGAACAAATCGGTTTTCACCGTCAGTTTAAAACCATTATTTTGGGCATTCAAAGACGTGCGCGTGTTGTACGCCGCCGCCTTGGGCGTATCCGCCTTGAAGCAGGCGATGTGTTGCTTGTTTGCGGTAGCCGCACAGCGATTGAAGATTTACGCGGCAACCAAGACATGATCGTTTTGTCAGGATCGAAGCAAGATTTAGCGAAAGTGAAAAAAGCGCCTGTTGCGGCGGCGATTTTCTTATTTGTAATTGCCGCAGCCGCAGGCGGATTAATGACGATTCCTGTGGCAGCGATCTCTGGCGCGGTGGCGATGATTGCGACAGGCTGCCTGAATGTGCGTCAAGCAACGCGTGCGATTGACCGTAAAATATTTTTACTTGTTGGCTCTATGCTTGCCTTGGGCGCAGCGCTGAAAAGTACGAATGGCGCAGGCTATATTGCCGAGCTTATTTTGGGGATGCCTTTTGTCGATAGCCCGCTTGCTTTGGCGCTTGTTTTATTCTTGCTTGTCGCGCTCACAACGAATGTTTTGACGAATAATGCCTGCGCGATTTTATTTACGCCGATTGCGTTAAACCTGGCAACAGAGGTCGGCGTTGACCCGATAACGTTTGCGATTACGGTTATTTTTGCTGCAAATTGTTCTTTCGCTTCGCCGATAGGGTACCAAACCAATTTGCTTGTTATGGGGCCGGGCCATTACCGCTTTGTTGATTTTATTAAAGCTGGCGTGCCGTTAATCTTGATATTATGGGTGGCGTATATATTTGTCGCGCATTACCACTTTGGTTTAAACGGCCTGTGGTTCTCGGATAAATAAGTGTTTGTAGGTAAATAAGTAGGGCTGTCGCGAGGCTCAATCTATAAGCTTTTCTGCGCGTTACTTTTTTTGCCAACCGCCATTTTTATAGTAATAATGCCCTGGGCCAACGGCTTTATAGAATTGATCTGCAGCTTTTGCTTGTACATACTCAATAGGCAGCCTTTTTTTCTTTGCAGCGGCCTTATAGATGATCATTCGTCCCTGATTAATGCTTGTGATCAGCTCTTCTAAATATGCGTCTTTATATGCACCTGTTACTGCGCCAACAAGGCCATTGGGTAATTCACCAATCAAGCCGTATTGCTGCGCGGATTCTTTAGTGTGTTTAATAATGTTTTGTTGTGGCTGCGCTTTCTGCTGCGCAAAGGCAGGGATAGGCGCGGTAAGTATTAGCCCTGCAGTTAGGCATAAGGTTAATGTTCTCATTGTGCCGTGCTTCCTAAATATTTGACGTAGGGATATGCTTCATGTGCGTTATCTATGTTTTTGATTTTACGCTGTGATTTGTCCGAAGTGCTTGGTATTTCGTATTTAAACTGTGCCGATACGCTGTTATCGGGCGCGGCCTGTATTACGCCGCTGAAATCAACAAGCTGGGTAAGCTTTTTATTCTCAGGCCAGAAAACGGATGGCACTGAGCTCGCATTAATACGTTTGCCTGTCAAATGGTGTCTTTGCATATTGTCGGTATTGACCGTCAACGTTCCTGAACCAAGGGTAGATCTTATCTGGTGTATTTTAAGTGGAGCGCCCTTTGTTGGTGAAAGGCTAAACTGTACGCGTCCATCACGGAGTTTTAAATCATGGCTATAAAGTTCTGCAAATGAAAGGTTACTCAGCGCCGCGCCGCTTTGTATGAGCTGGATTACGCCATTTAGTTTTGTTGCGCCTGCATTGTCACTTTTAAACGAAGCGTTCTTTAAGCGGAGCGTTAAAGGGTCTTTGTTGTGGCTGGTTTGGTGTATTATGCCGCGCTGTGGATCAATGCTGAAATTACCAAATATTTCTGCGCCGCCCGTGAATTGATAAAGGTTGGCATTTAAAAAATATTGCGCTAAAGCTTTGACCTGCGTGGAGGTCGCCACAAAAGGCGGTACATTCACGATGGGTGCATTTGTGTGATTGGTATCGACAGTGAGTTTTGTTAAAGCTATGTCCTTTACAGGCATAAGGGATATATTGTAATGCCTGCCGCTTCGTGATGGTGCATTGTGGATATTAATATCTGTCGGGAATATAAAAAGATTACTGAGAAGACTATTGAAATCCGCGGTTTTCTGATGTGATGATAAGGGGCTGTAAAGGTTAAAAATTTCTGAGGCCTGAATATGCTGTGCTTGCAGGAATGATGTCTTTTGATTTTCAACTATATTATACCAATATTGCAAATTATCTGTTGGGGCGGGGCTATGTTGCGCTTTGATATAGACTTTATGTTCGCTTTCCTTGCTGTCGCTCGTGAGCTGCGCATTATTCAATGAGAGCGCGTTGATTTTAACAAGGCCTGCATTTGCGGTGAAGTTCTGTGTACTGCGCTTATTATTCTTGTCGGCTCTATAGATAAACTTACCAGTGCCGCGTTTAATTTTATAATGCTCTATATCCAAATTAATATTATCAATATAGCTGGTGATGTCTATCTTGTTGCTTAATGTACCTTTGATTTGCGCATTAAAAGTAAGCTGTTTTTGAACGGCAGAGAAGCTAGCGAGGATCTGGTTTTCACTAATATGGCTATCACCGCTTACGGAAATTAACCCCTGTGATGTGTAGCCATCAAACTTTATATTTTGTATCGTGATATATGGGGACAGCCTATGTAAGGCGAGTATGCTCGTATCAAGAAGCGCGGCTATGTTTTTATGTGGATGTTCAAAAAAAGTGAGTAAGGTTGTGCTTGTGGATTGCGTGCCCTGTGTTTTCTCAAAATCGGTGTAGATTTGCGGGGAAATGATTTCGAGCGCTTTTGCTTTTCTGTTGATCAGCAGCATAATCGGTGAGTTTTTTATGTTTATCGTGCTTATTTCAATGTTTACAGGTGCTTTTGAAAGAGCAAGGTTATGTATGTGCACGTCTTTGAGGCCGATTTTGATTTGGCCAATATTATCGATCTTGATATTCTTGCGCGCGATTTCGGCTTTGATGACAATTTCTAGTAAAGGTGGCAGCGCAAAAACATAAAGGCTGCCCGTAATAATAAGAATAAAGCTAATGAGAAAACCAATTTTTTTCATCTTGTTTACACCTGCGTTACGGAGCCTTTACGGGTTAAGCATTGAAGTCATCATTGTAATTACAGAGCGGATATGCCCTTAAACGTCAATATTTTCTGCAAATTCTGCATTGTCTTGAATGAAACGGAAACGCGCATCAGGGTTTTTGCCCATTAACTCATCAACTAACTGGTCGACTTCGGCATATTTATCGGCGGTTTGCGTGTCTGTAATATCAATGTCATCATCAGCAATACCAAGCTTGGCTTCAAGGTCAGGCAATGTGACACGTAGCAATGTTCTGGTTTCAGGGTTCATTGTTGTTTCTTTTAACTGCCTTGCGGGCATTTCACCGAGGCCTTTAAAGCGGCTGACGTCAACTTTCTTTTTTCCCTTAAACATTGTGTTCATCAATTCTTCTCTATGCTCATCATCGCGTGCATAGGCAGATATATTTCCTGCGGCCAAACGGTATAGGGGCGGCAAAGCCAAATACAGATGACCATTTTCGATTAACGGACGCATTTGGGTGTAGAAAAAGGTTACAAGTAAGGCGGCGATATGTGCGCCGTCAACATCCGCATCGGTCATTATGATGATGCGTTCATAGCGTAAGTCATCAAGGTTGAAGTCTTTACCTAACCCTGTGCCGATGGCGAGGATAAGGTCTTGAATTTCGGAGTTATTACGGATTTTTTCTGGCGTTGCGCTGACAACATTCAAAATTTTACCGCGCAATGGCAAAATCGCCTGCGTTTTACGGTCACGTCCTTGCTTGGCTGAACCGCCAGCGGAATCGCCCTCGACAATGAATATTTCAGTGTCTTCGGCTTGGTTGGTCGAACAATCTGCCAACTTGCCAGGTAGGCGTAATTTACGTGTCGCGGATTTACGGTTAAGAGCTTTACTGTCTCTCTTACGCAGGCGTTCTTCTGCGCGTTCAATTAGATAAGCCATTAATTTATTGGCTGCGTCAGGGTTACCAGTTAGCCAGTGGTCAAAAAAGTCTCTCAGAGCATTATCAACCAGCTTAGTCGCTTGTGCAGATACAAGCTTTTCTTTTGTTTGGCCTTGGAATTGTGGGTCACTGATAAAGGCGGATAAAAGTATCGCCGCGCCATTTACAATATCTTCTGTTGTAATGATGCTGGCTTTTTTATTGCCGGTAAGCTCGCCATAATTACGGATACCGCGCAGCATGGCAGTGCGCATACCGCTTTCATGTGTACCGCCAAGTGGTGTCGGCACTGTATTACAATATGTGTAAGAAAAGCCTTCGCCGCTTTCAGGCCATGTAATGGCAAATTCGACTTTACCCGGAGCATTGTTAAACTCTGCAATGCCGTGGAAAGGTTCAGGCGTTACGGTTTCACGCTTGCCCATGGATGCGTTGAGGTAATCAAGCAGGCCATTGGGGAATTTAAATACGCGCTCAGCTGAAATTGGTGAATCTTCTTCAAGTAAGCTTTCATCGCATTTCCAGCGAATTTCAACGCCGCGGAATAGATAAGCTTTAGAGCGCGCCATTTTATACAGCCATGCAGGCTTAAACTTTGCTTTTTCTCCAAAAATTTCATGGTCTGGATGGAAACATACAGTTGTGCCGCGGCGGTTGCTTACTTGACCTAAATTTTCTACGCCGCCTTTTGCGTGGCCGCGTGAAAATTCTTGCTTATAGAGCGTTTTGTTACGTGCAACTTCAACCCACATCCAATCAGATAATGCGTTGACGACAGAAATACCAACGCCGTGGAGGCCGCCTGATGTTTCGTAAGCTTTATCAGAGAATTTACCGCCAGAGTGCAGGGTGGTCATAATGACTTCAAGTGCCGACTGGTCTTTGAATTTAGGGTGGGGGTCAACGGGAATGCCGCGCCCGTTATCAGAAATAGTGATGCTATTATCTGTGCCGAGGGTGATTTCAATACGCGTTGCGTGCCCTGCGACGGCTTCATCCATAGAGTTATCAAGAATTTCACCGACAAGGTGATGTAGTGCGCGGTCATCTGTGCCGCCAATATACATGCCGGGGCGACGCCTTACAGGTTCTAAACCTTCTAGGACTTCAATTGATGATGCGCTATAATCACTTACGCTTGCATCTTTTTCTTGTGCAAATAGGTCACTCATTTCATACTATCCGTAATAGGCCTTTAAAAGGCATCGTTTTTAGAATGGGCTGATTATGCGTATTCTCAAAGGGGATTGCAAGGCTAAGCCTAGTAATTACGCGCATTCATGAACAATTTATTACAGAATAGTGAGAGAAGCTTGTCAGAACAGGAAAATACCAAGATTCATACCGCACAGAGCGGAGCTGGTCGCCCGATAGGGCAGCGTGCAATGCAGACAATTGCCGTAGAGCGCGATGCTAACCCAGGGGGCAGCATGTTTGGTGGGTGGGTCTTAGCGCAGATGGATATGGCAGGTGCTGCCCATGCGTTTGGCATTGCACATCAGCGTATTGTTACCGTGTCAGCCGATAAGATTCGTTTCCATCGTCCGCTGATTATTGGGCAGGAAGTTGAACTTTATACGAAGACAACCCATATAGGTAATTCATCAATCGCTGTGAACGTAAATGTATGGCATGTGAAATATAATGCTGAAAATAAAGAGTTTTTTAATATAGCAGAGGGTATATTTACATTTGTAGCTTTGGATCATGATGGGCGGCCTGATAAAACGCTGCGCAGCCGTATTGATGGCGCTGGAGAGTGATTGTCCTGTTTTTATGGGCGTAATGTATTGATTTTAATGAAGAAAAGTTGGGTTTGATAAATGTTGAAAATACTATCCAAGATGAAATTCGTTTTTGTGCTGTCTTGTTTCCTTCTTATGAGTGGAGCGTGCGCCGTTTCTGCGCAGACAATATCTAAGGCCTTTGTTGAGTTGGAAACCAAGGTGAAGATGACCAAAGAAGATTTTGATGCCAATAGCGAGCTTTATGAAAGAGAAGTTCCTGATGAAGCATTGTTAGCCCATCAATTCCGCCTTCCAAACGGCTGGTCGGATATATCAGGTAAAGGTAAGTCGCTTGATTTTTCTAGTGATGTGGAAACGATATTATCGAAATTCGTTGGTTTGCCGAATATGTTTGCACGGAGTTCGTTTAATGTTCTGGTGTTAAGTATAACGCGCGAAACGGATTTGCTGCATTGGTACTATACTTACATGTCTTCTAAAGGTTATTCCGTGACTGCAATGAAAGAGATGGAAGAGGGGATGCGCGTTGAGGCGGAATCGATTAAAATGAATGTTGAGGCAACTTTTGTTGTGCGCTCTGTGGCGATTTTAAGTGGCGATAAGGTTGTGATTGCTGAATATGCTGTGCCTGATCCTTTTTGGGCGGAGCAGCATGATGAAGCGCTATGGTCAATCGCAAGTTTTTACCTGCCGTTTAAAGATGATAAGACAATTGAGCCACGTAAAGAGTTTTCTATTCTCGATATTGTGAAATTTAATTACCCTGCCTCATGGGATATTCGCGTGCCTAAGCTTACGGTCGTTGATGAACTCTCGGCTTCTGCCGTGTCAAGGAATGCACGCGGTGAGCTTGACGGACGTATTGATAGCTTCTTTTTGGCGAGTCATGTTGGTGGCGAGCGCCAAGAGAATTTTGAAGCTTATAAAAAGAAGTATAAAGATATTGTCTCTTTTACAGTGGGAGAGCATATCGAAATAATCGAAGGGGTGGATTATCACAAGACGATTAGCGCGGGGCGTATTGATGTTTTTAATGCGCTGAGTCCTGACGGTCTAAGTCAAACAGGTTATGAAATCTGGATGGCTGTATTGGAATCCGAAATTTATGATGGTTATGTGTTTATGAACACCGTTGGGCGCAATGTTGATTTTATGACATGGTCAAAGAACCAGAAGACTTTTAAAATCATGGTGTCGAGCATGGAGCTTCACGGCCAGCCACGATGAATATATAAAATTGCGCTCTCCGCGCCAGAATTCCCTGCGCCAAAGCCTGCATTTGATGTGTGGCTAATTCCAAAGGATAGTTTATATTGTTCTGTAACATTATAGCCAAGCTCTATCATTGTTCTGAATTGTACTAGGCTGTTTAAATCAGGGCCGTGACCGTTGGTGTAAATGCCTGCGCCGAGAGAAGGCGTGAAATCTAGCTTGTCTGTAAGTTTTATGTCTTTATATAGGCCGATTAAGCCGTGAAAAGCTTTGTCTGTCGTCGTCTGTAGGCCGATAAAAGGCTTTATCTGATAGGCTATATTCTTGTCGAACCTATATTCAGCGCGCATTTCAAGCGAATCTTCAATGTCGAAAACATCGAACTCTCCGATACCTAATGCTATTTTTCCGCCAGCAAAACTATGGGGCGAAAAGGCCGTAAGGCTAAGGCATATCAAGGCTATGCTGAAGTGGATTTTGGAGCTGTAAAGACATATACGCATGATATTATATTCGTGTGATTTTAAGGCGTTAACAAAAAGACTTATTTTTTATAGCACAAATTAAAAGTGGATCAATACCATGCTGTTTCTTTCCAGCCTTGCTAAACGGGACAGATGTTTCTAGATTCACCGTAATTGATTCTTGTGCCTTTTAATGTTTGCATAGTTTATAAGGCGTGATGTTTATAAGGGCAAGGGTCGGAAATTAGTTTTAAGAATGGTTGTATAAATGATAGCAGCTTCAGCATTTTACTTATTCTCAGCAATTTTGTTGATGAGCGCGATACGCGTGATCACGGCATCGAATGCGGTGCATTCCGTATTGTTCCTTATTTTATGCTTCTTCAATGCGGGGGGGCTGTTTGTCTTGCTTGGCGCTGAATATGTGGCAATGACATTGGTTATTGTCTATGTCGGGGCGGTTGCCGTTCTGTTCTTATTTGTTGTGATGATGCTTGATATCAACTTTGAAAAATTGAGGGAAGGCTCTCGTTCATATATTGGGATGGGCATTGTTTTGGGGCTGGTCATGCTTGCCGAACTTATCACTTTATATGCCGCATGGGATGAGAACGCGATTGGTGCGACAGGCGGCACTGCGGCAACGGGCGCTTCATCGAACACTGAGATTATCGGCAGCGTTTTATATACAGATTATATTTATGCCTTCCAACTTTCAGGCTTGATTTTGCTGGTGGCAATGATTGGCGCAATTGTTTTGACGCACCGCCGCCGTTCGGATGTGCGCCGCCAAAAAGTTGCAAAGCAAGTTGGCGTAACGCGTGATGATGCAATGGAAATTAAAAAAGTTGAAATAGGCGAAGGCCTTATTTAACGCAAAGTGATAAGAGTATTTAAGAGGTCGTTATGGACATAGGAACAATGCATTATTTAACACTTGCCGCCCTGTTGTTTACAATTGGGGTTTTTGGCATTTTCTTAAATAGGCGTAATGTAATCGTTATTCTGATGTCGATTGAGTTGATGTTATTGGCGGTGAATATTAATTTTGTGTCTTTTTCTGCGGCGCTGAATGATATTACAGGTCAGGTCTTCACCATGTTCATATTAACCGTTGCGGCGGCTGAGGCGGCAATTGGCCTTGCGATCCTTGTTGTTTTCTTCCGTAAGCGCGGCTCTATCGCGGTTGAAGATTTATCGAATTTGAAAGGGTAACGTCTATGTCGTTTGAGTATTTAGCAGTTTTTGCACCGTTACTTGGTTTCTTAATTACATTTTTATTTGGTCAAAAAATTGGCGCACGCGGGGCGCAGATTGTCACATGCGGGCTAATGTTTGTAGCTGCGTTTTCTGCTGTTGCGTTGTTTAATTCTGTCATTCTTGGTGGGACGCATTATGTTGTACCGCTCGCGGAGTGGATTTCGTCAGATTTCTTTGTTGTGAATTGGGCGCTGCGCTTTGATACGCTCTCTGTCGTGATGATGTGCGTTGTAACAATTGTTTCAACATGTGTGCATGTCTATTCAGTTGGCTATATGAGCCACGACCCGCACAGAACGCGCTTTATGGCGTATTTAAGCTTGTTTACCTTTGCTATGTTGATGTTGGTGAGTGCTGATAACTTGCTGCAGCTTTTCTTTGGCTGGGAAGGTGTTGGTCTTGCGTCTTACTTGCTTATTGGTTTTTGGAACAGTAAAGATAGCGCAAATAGCGCTGCAATGAAGGCGTTTATCGTTAACCGTGTGGGTGATTTTGGCCTCGCGCTTGGCATTATGGCGATTTTTGTTGTCTTTGGCAGCGTTGATTTTGAAACGATCTTTGCGGCAGTAGAATCGAAAAAAGATTTAACTGTGAACTTTATTGGTTTTGATATTCACGCTATGACTCTCATCGGGTTGCTTTTGTTTACTGGCGCGGTTGGTAAATCAGCGCAGCTTGGCTTACATACATGGTTGCCTGACGCGATGGAAGGCCCTACGCCTGTATCCGCGCTTATTCACGCGGCGACGATGGTTACAGCAGGTGTATTCTTGGTCGCGCGTTTCTCACCTTTGTTTGAATATGCGCCGATTGCCTTAATGGTGATTACAATTGTTGGAGCATGTACGGCGTTGGTCGCGGCGACAATTGGTCTGACACAATTTGATATTAAACGCGTCATTGCTTATTCCACGATGTCACAGCTTGGTTATATGTTCTTTGCGCTTGGCGTGTCTGCTTATGGCGCGGCGATTTTTCACTTGATGACACACGCCTTCTTTAAAGCATTATTGTTCTTAGGTGCGGGCAGTGTAATCCATGCGATGTCTGATGAACAGGATATGCGTAAAATGGGAGGTATTTGGAAAAAGATACCGTTTACCTATGCAATGATGTGGATTGGCTCGCTGGCCTTGGCCGGCGTACCGTTATTCGCAGGGTATTATTCTAAGGATATGATTTTAGAAGTCGCTTATGCTGACCAAAGCTGGTTCGGTAATTTGGCCTTTATCTTTGGTATTACGGCGGCTGTCTTAACCGCGTTTTATTCTTGGCGTTTAATTTTGATGACTTTCCACGGTAAGCCGCGCGCGGATAAACATGTCATGGAACATATTCACGAATCTCCGCCTGTAATGACGGCGCCTTTGGCTGTGTTAGCGGTGGGCGCTATATTATCTGGCGCAGTATTCTATAATGGTTTTGTCGGCGGCGCGCACCATGGTGATGATCATGGCGCAGGGGCTGCAGCTATCCACGCCGATGTTACGCCGCATGCTGGCGATGAAGAACATCACGGCACGCCGGTTGAGGCAAGTGTAACGCATGAAGGTGAAAATGATGGTGCGCATGAAGAAAAACCATCACATTTCGCAGCATTGCATGACCGCAACATGTTTTGGCAAAATGCTATTCAGGTGTTGCCAGAAAATGACACGGTGGAAGCCGCACATAATGTACCGTTTTGGGTGAAAAAACTGCCAATTTTAATGTCTGGTTTGGGCATTGCATTAGCGTATATTTTCTACCTTCTTGTGCCAACATTGCCGGCTTTGTTTGCGCGGGCGTTTAAACCTCTGCACAGTCTGTTTTTCCGCAAATGGTATTTTGACGAATTATATGATGCCGCATTTGTTAAAAACACATTGCGCTTAGGGCATTTGTTTACAAAATCTGACCGTAAAATCATTGACCGCTTTGGCCCTGATGGCGCAGCAAGCGCATCAAGCTTTGTTGCGAAGATATCAAGCCGCTTTCAATCTGGCTTTGTTTATCAATATGCTTTCGTCATGATTATTGGCCTGGTTGTATTCATGCTGTGGCTGGCGCCGATTGATGTGCTGTCTATTGGTGAGCATATTCGTAATTTACTTGGTCGCAGTGAATAGAATTTTTGGAAGAGTGAAAGTTAACTATGTTTGATTTACCTGTTTTATCGTTGATGACATTCCTGCCACTGGTTGGGGTATTGTTTATTGTAAGTGTGCGCGGCAGTAACGAAGAAGTATCTGCGCGTAATGCGAAAAACACGGCTTTGTTTACGTCTTTGTTTACGGTTGCTTTGGCTGTTTACTTGGCGGTGCAGTTTGATGTTAGTGATGCTGGTTTTCAGTTCGTTGAAAAATATAGCTGGTTCCCGAGTTTAGGTATTTCATATTATATGGGCGTGGATGGTATTTCTCTGTTCTTCGTCTTGCTCTCTGCGATGCTTGTACCGATTTGTATATTAGCCAGTTGGCATGCGATTAAAAAGCGGGTCAAAGAATATATGATCGCCTTTTTGGTGCTTGAAAGCTTAATGATAGGTACGTTCTGTGCGCTTGACAGCTTCCTTTTTTATGTCTTCTTTGAAGCCGTACTTATTCCGATGTTTATTATTATTGGTGTGTGGGGCGGGCCGCGCCGTGTTTATTCGGCTTATAAATTCTTTTTATATACGCTTTTAGGCTCTGTTCTTATGCTCGTCGCGTTGCTTACGTTATACGTACAGCTTGGCACAAGTGATATTCCAACGTTAATGGAAAACCCTGTCGCGCGTGATTTGCAAATCTGGCTCTGGCTTGCTGTATTTGCAAGCTTCGCTGTGAAAATGCCGATGTGGCCTGTGCACACATGGTTGCCTGATGCGCACGTTGAAGCGCCGACGGCAGGATCTGTTATTTTGGCGGGCGTATTGCTGAAAATGGGCGGTTATGGCTTCTTACGTTTTTCACTGCCAATGTTCCCCGAAGCGTCTGAGCTGTTTGCGCCGATGGTGTTTTGGCTTAGCGTGATTGCGATTATCTACACTTCACTGGTTGCGCTTGTGCAAGAAGACATGAAAAAGCTGATTGCTTATTCTTCTGTTGCGCATATGGGCTATGTGACTTTGGGGATTTTTACCGCGACAACGCAAGGTATTGAAGGCGGCATATTCCAGATGATTTCACACGGTTTAATATCAGGCGCTTTATTCTTAAGCGTTGGTGTTATTTATGACCGCCTACATACGCGCGAAATTAACCGTTATGGCGGCATTGTGAAGAACATGCCGAAATATGCCACGGTGTTTATGATTCTGATGCTCGGCTCTGTGGGGCTTCCGGGTACATCAGGTTTTGTTGGTGAGTTTTTGACATTGGTTGGTGTTTATCAGGTGAATACTCTCGTCGCCGTATTCGCCGCGACAGGTTTGATCCTTGGTGCGCCTTATATGCTCTACCTCTATCGCCGCGTCGTTTTTGGTAAGCAAATGAACGATGATGCCGCGAAAATGTCTGATTTGACCAAGCGTGAAATGACACTATTTGTGCCTTTGGTTGCGCTTGTCCTATATCTGGGTATCTTCCCTGGTTATGTGATGGACCGTTTGCATCCGTCTGTTGATCGTTTGATTACTTTGTATGAAAGCGGTTTGCAAAAAGGTGAGGAGCGGCGTTTAGCGGCGATGTCAGGCGATGCCAGTACAGTCGCGCAGATTAAACCGGCGGCAGGCATGTCTGAACAAGAAGTGACTTTTGTACCGGCGATTGCGCCAAGTTATGCGGGTAAGGAAGACTTACCAATGCCAATTATAAACTATAATGAATAGAGCATAAGATTATGAATTTAAATGATTTAGCCCCATTATACGCAGAATTATCACTTGCCGTATTGTCTATGATCCTATTGGTTTATGGTGTGCTGCAAAAGAAAGGTGAAATCGCTCGTAAGGTTGCTTATGGCGGCTGTTTTGCATTGCTTATCGCAGGCATGTTCCTGTACGCATCGCCGCATGACCAAGACGTACGCCTGTTAAACGGTATGTTTGTCCATGATGGTTTTGGTGTCTTTGTTAAAACGCTGATTTTGATTGGTACGGGCGCTGCGCTGATGATGTCTATACAATATATGTATGATGAAGGCTTTGCGCGTTTTGAATATGTTGTGCTGTTCTTGCTTTCGGCGCTTGGTATGATGTTAATGGTGTCCGCAGGTAATCTTCTCGGCCTTTATATGGGCTTGGAATTACAGTCTTTATCCCTTTACGTTTTAGCAGCCATTCGCCGCGATTCTATTAAGTCGGCAGAGGCGGGCATGAAGTACTTTGTCCTTGGCGCGTTATCATCGGGTATGTTGCTGTTTGGTATTTCGTTGATATACGGCTTCACAGGCAGCATTGATTTTGTCGCCATTGGTGAATATGCGGCAAGTGAAAATGCATTAAGCAATGCGGGGTTATTATTCGGCATGGTGTTTGTTATCGCGGCCCTTGCATTTAAAATATCGGCTGTACCTTTCCATATGTGGACTCCTGACGTTTATGAAGGCGCGCCGACAAGCGTTAGTGCGTATTTTGCGATGGTCCCCAAATTGGCGGCTGTGGCGTTGATTATCCGCCTTCTTATGGGGCCGTTTGATGGACTCGCCGAACAATGGCAGCAAATTATGTGGCTGATGGCGGCGGCGTCGATCCTTTGGGGTGGCTTTGCAGGTATTGCACAGACAAGCATTAAACGTATGCTCGCCTATAGCTCCATCGCGAATATTGGTTTTGCGCTAATCGGCCTTGCTTGCGCTGACGAACAGGGCATTGGCGCGACGCTTGTTTATATGGCGCTTTATATGGTGATGACTGCGGGCGCATTTTGCGTGGTGCTGTATATACGCCGTGATGGCCTTGCGGCTGAGCGTATTGAGGATCTTGCAGGATTATCGCAGACAAATCGTTATTTGGCCTATGTTATGGCATTCTTTATGTTCTCAATGAGCGGTATTCCGCCATTGGCAGGTTTCTTTGGTAAGCTTGTTATTTTGCAGGCTGCGGTCGCGGCTGACCTTTATGTCTTGGCTGTGATTGGCGTGGTAGGTTCTGTTGTTGCGTGTTTCTATTATCTGCGCGTGATTAAGGTTATGTTCTTTGATGAAGCGGAGCAAGCTTTGGATAAATCAGAATCGAAGGCACGTCACTTTGTTGTGACGCTCTGCGCGTTGATTGTGCTGCTATTTATAGTGAAGCCTGAACCGCTGATAAACTTTGCGATGCATGCTGCGCAAATGATTTCTTAATCGCGAATGTCTTCACCATGTCACTTCCATGATTGGCGGATACATCATTATGCTGATGTATCCTCAACGCAGGATATTATTAAAACACATCTAAACGAAGTTGCGGCTGATGGTAAAGCGCGCATTGCTGTGCAGGCGGATGTTCAATCATCAGGGCGTGGTCGGCATGGGCGTGAATGGGTATCGCCTGAGGGCAATTTGTTTGCAACGCTTGCTTTTCGTCCCGCACGTAAATTGGCTGAGCTTGGCTTATATGCCTATGTGACGGCTTTGGCGCTTTATGATGCTGCATCACATTATGATGAGAGCGGCGCGGCGCAAATAGCCCTTAAATGGCCCAATGATTTAATGGTGAATGACCAGAAGGCTGCAGGCATTTTAATGGAGCATTATGCCCATCAAGGGGATGATTATTTGTTGATTGGCCTTGGGGTAAATTTGGCGAGCGCACCAACAGGAAAGTCTGTGCTTTCGCAGTGCTTTGGGGGCATAGAAATTGACCGCCGCGATTTTTTAAAAACATTCCTCACGGCTTTTGATACGTGGGATCAACGTTTATCAAGCGGCGGCGGGGCTGAGATTGCTGCTGCATGGCAAAGTAAGGCGTGGCGTTTAGATCAAACCATTACCGCCAAATTAGGGGATAAGCATTATTCAGGGCTATTTGATAGTATTGATGATATTGGCAGCATGATTATTCGGTTGGAAAATGGTGAGAAACGCCGTATAACCGCAGGGCAGCTATATTTTGGTGATGAAACAGACGATAATTAGAGAAGAGTACATTATATGTTCTTAGCTATTGATATTGGTAACACGCATAGCGTTTTCGCTTTTTTTGAAGGCGATACAGTTAAGGCTTTATGGCGTTTGCAAACTGATGCTAAACGCACTGCAGATGAATATAGCGCCTTCTTAATGCCGCTCGCGATTAAAGACGGCATTAACTTTGCGGCTGTACGTGATGTTTGGGTGTCTTCTGTTGTGCCAGACGTAGACGTTGAGATGAATAATCTTTCCCAGAGACTCTTTGATTGCAGCGTCGTAAAAATCACCCATGATGTATTGCCGCGCCTTGATGTAAAGCTGCCGCGCCCTGAAGAAGTCGGTGCAGACCGCCTTGTGAACGCAGTGGCGGTACTTGAATATTACAAAGCGCCCGCCATCGTGATTGATTTCGGTACGGCGACAACATTTGATGTCGTGGATGGCGCTGGCGCGTTTGTTGGCGGCGTTATTGCGCCAGGGGTGAATTTATCGGTGAATGCCTTATATGCGGCAGCGGCGAAATTGCCTAAAATATCCATCGAGAAGCCAAGCAAAGCCATTGGTGACAGTACGATAAGCGCGATGAAATCGGGCATATATTGGGGCTATGTTTCAATGGTTGAGGGCATGGTTAAACGCATTACGACGGAGCTTGATGGCGGCGGTGTTAAGCCGATGATTATTGCCACTGGCGGGCTATCGCATTTAATGGCGGAAGGTCTTGGAGACCTGGTTGATGTTGTGGATGAAGACTTGACCCTAAAGGGTTTGAAAACAATATATAATTTGCATTTAAGTGATGTGAAAAATAAACAGAAAAAAGTAATGAATTGATATGAGCGAAAATAAGAAAAAGAAATACGGCCAGAGCATTGATCCACAAAAATTATACTTCCTGCCCTTAGGTGGCTCTGAAGAGTTTGGTATCAATTTGAACCTCTATGCTTATCAGGGGAAATGGCTGGCGATTGATATTGGTATCGGCTTTGCTTCACATCGCTACCCAGGGGTGGATATTGTTGTCCCTGATCCGAGATTTATTGAGGAGCGCAAAGATAGCCTTGTTGGCTTAGTTGTGACCCATGCGCATGAAGATCATGTTGGTGCGGTGGCGCATTTATGGCCGCGTTTGCGCTGTCCGATATACTGCACGGCATTTACAGCAATTATTTTACAAAACAAAATGGCCGATTTAGGCGTAGAGGGCGCTGATATCCGTATTGTGAATACGGATAGTACTATATATGATCTTGCGCCATTTAACCTTGAATTTGCTGCTGTAGCGCATTCTATTCCGCAGACGGCAGCTGTATTGATCCGCACCGATGTTGGTAATATTGTCCATAGCGCGGATTGGAATTTGGACCCTCAGCCCGTGATTGATGACGGTACGGTTGAAGCGCCGTTCCGTAAGATAGGTGACGAAGGGGTGCTTGCTTATATTGGCGATAGCACCAATGCACAGCATAAAGGGCGCGCGGGCAGTGAAACGCTTGTTGCTGAAGGGCTAAAGAATGAGTTCGCCAAGCAAAAGGGTCGGATTATTATTACGCTGTTTGCATCGAATATTGGGCGGATGCAATCTGTTATGCGCGCGGCGCAGGAATGTGGGCGCTCTGTTTGCGTGCTTGGGCGTTCGTTGATTAATATGAATGCAGCAGCTAAGCAGGTGGGCTATTTAAATGATTTGCCGTCTATTATTAGTGAAGAGCGCGCGGAGCATTTGCCGAGTGACCAAATCGTCTATGTTGTTACAGGATCGCAAGGCGAGGGGCGCGCAGCGCTGGCACGTATATCGCGCGGCGACCATCCTGCATTAAGTCTTAGCCGCGGGGATAGCGTCATATTCTCATCAAAGGCTATACCGGGTAATGAGCGCGATATTAATGATTTGAAAAGCTTAATTGTCGCATCAGGCGCGAAGGTCGTCGACCATCACTCAAGCGATGAAGTGCTGCATGTTTCAGGCCATCCAAGCCGTGATGAGCTGAAAGATATGTATGAATGGACGCGTCCTGAGATTGTTATTCCTGTACATGGAGAGCGCCTACAGCTGCAAGCGCAGTCTGACTGGGCGCGTGAGTGTAAAGTGCCGCAGACGTTGGTGCCACTTAACGGCTCACTGATTGAATTTTCAGAGCAGCAAGCACGCATTATTGATACCATTCCAACGGGTATCTTGGCGGTAACGCCTAACGGCCTTATTCCCGGTACGCATAGGTCCTTAACCCAGCGCCGTAAGCTGCAATATGAAGGGGTGATCTTTATATCAATCGTCGTTGATCGTCGTGGTCATTTGGCGGATGAACCGCAAATGAGCACCCACGGGCTTATTGACCCGACATTTAAGGATGAGCTTGAGATTATTGAGGATATGGAAGAAGAGATTAATGACATTATTGTCGATATGTCTGTAGATGACCGCAGTGATGATAATTTCATAGC
>MDTB01095833.1_pt1 | contig 39814 bp, 40 predicted proteins | sample 811161 | NCBI WGS metagenome assembly MDTB01 (sample SAMN05326650, study PRJNA326480) | marine metagenome | isolation source: seawater | place: Mediterranean Sea | collected 2009 | reverse complement strand
TTTAAGGGTTTTAAATTATCAGAATTGAGTATACCTAGTTTTTCTATTAGAGATTTAATATCTAAAATAAAGATACCTGATGAACTTAAAAAAGCAAAAGAATTACTTGAAGATATATTTGATTTAATTGAACGTATAGGATTTGATATAGCCGGTCTTGTTAGATCATTTAAACTGTTTGACGGTGTTGAAATACCTTCTTTGAGAATACATCTTATAGTTCAATCAATACAGACAGAGATAACAAAACTCATGATGAATTTTATGGAGGAAATATTATCAAAGATACTTGAAAAATTAGAGGACTTAGGTCTTGGTAATTTAACATTACTTCTTCCGAAAATACCTACAATAAGTGAAATATATGAATTAATTGTAGGAAAAATAAGTGAAGAGGTGGCTGAACAGAGAAGAAAAATTGAAGAAGCTCTAGAAAAATTGAAAAACTTAAAATTAGGACCATTTAGTTTATTTGATATACCAGACCCTCTTATACCAGGATTTAAACTACCTGAATTTGAACTTAAATTTTCAATTATGAATATGGCTTCAGATTTAGCACAATATAAATTAAAACTAATAACTAAACTTATAGAAGATATAACTAAATTAATAGGATTAAAATTAAAACTACCAGGTTTAAAAGAACTATTTAATTTTTCAATCGTGTGTGTATTGGTTCCCGCTTTTGTAATTAATCAATTATTAATCAAAGATAGTGAAGGTAATGTTATAAATATTGAAGAAGAACCTGAAGAAGAACAAAATGTTTCTCCTAGTGATAATGTATTAATAACCGAGTATGGTGTCTTAAATAGATAAAATTTTTAAGAAAAAAACAGTAAATATCATTAAGTAATTCTTAGTGGAAAGACCATAAATGAGTGTAAGAGTAAGACTAAAACCCAATCAAAGAAATAGAATAACCGGTTCTACATTTAAAGATGTTAATATAAGAAATATAACGGTTAAAAACTCTAGAAAAGATTTAGATGCTATTAAAAATAGAATCAATAATTTATTTTCTTGGACAGTGGGTAGCAGAGTTCTTTTTCCCAATTTAGGTAATGCTTTAGAACAAATAAAATATGAACCAATGAATGATGTAACTATTTCTAACGCAAAAGGAATTGTTAGGAATATAATGAATTTTGAACCTGAAGTTACTGTAACTGATATTATAGTTACACCAAATGATGAAAGAAATGAATTAAGAATACGAGTTGACTATTTAGTACCTAAACTTGAAACAACATCTTTTTTTGACTTTGATGTTGTTGTTCTTGGTGGTAGTGGTGCTAATGCACCAATAGGTCCTTCAACAGTTACAAGAACTGGAGGTTCTTCACAAGGAGGAAGTACAGGTTCTGTAGGAGGAGGATCCGGTGGAGCTGGAGGAGGAAGCTCTTCTGGTGGTGGTGGCGGAGGCTACTAATATAATAGGAGAAAATAAATGGCTATAGGAAAAGATTATTTAAGTTTTGATGCATATTCTATAAAGAAACGTATTGAACAAAGATTAGCAGAAAATTCAAATTTTACAGATCAGATATACCCAGGATCTGATTTATCTATATTCATAGATATTGTCTCTTATTCTTTTCAGACACTTCAATACTATCTCAATCAAGCCGGTAATGAAGCAATGGCTAGTGACGCACAATTTTATGAAAACATAAACAGAATTGTAAAATTCTTAGATTATAATCCTGATGGTTATACAACATCACAAGTTGATACTATTTTAAGTGGTGTACCTACTACTCTTAACAATGCTGTTTTACCACCATATACTTCTGTAAATTTAGGAAAAACTGATCAGAATGGAAATGAAGTAACATATTCAACTGTAGACTATCATTTCTTATATGATGACCCAACAGTTGCACAAGGTTCTGTTAATAATAACATACCTTTACATAATGGTAAATGGACTCTTTATGAAAGTCCTTTTATAGCAGAGGGTACACCTTTTGAAACATTTACTTGTACTAATTTGTATAGTGAAAATGAAAGTAAGTCTTATACATCTTTTCCTTTTGTACACGCTATTATAAAAAGAGGTGAACAATTTGTTATATTTAAACCTGTAAGAAATTCAGTATTTTTAGATCCTGTTGATCAAAAAACATATTCATCAAATGATAAAGTATTTGAGTTAAGATTAGATGAATTTAAAAATGTTGAACTAAAATTTGGTGACGGTGTTTATGGTGCTAGATTACAAGAAGGTGATAAGGTTTATATTGTCTATTTAAAAAGTAATGGACCTGATGGGACTATTAACCCTAGAGATATTTCTAATTTGAGCCTAACAACTTCTATAGCTGGATTGAAAACAAATGATTTAAGAGATACGATAAGTGAAGAATACTCTAATTTAGTAAATTCAACAGATTTAACAGTACCGACTAGTATTGTAGTTAACAACTATTCTCAATCTTCAGCACCAAGAGCTGAAGAAACTGTTGATGACATCAGATTTTCTGCACCTAATCACTTTAGATCAGGTGGTAGATTAATAACTACTAATGATTATGATTCTTATATAAGAGGTGAATTTTTCAAAGATGTCGTTGATGTTAAGGTGATGAATAATTTTGAATATCTTAAAACCTTTTTAAGATGGTTATACAATGCTGGAAATGTATATCAAGGTGACAGTGGTTATTATTTATCTAATGATCTTAGATCAAGATATGGCTATCTATATTCAGACTCTTGTGATTTTAATAATGTTTATGCCTGGATACAAATGAAAAGTGGATATCCAGTACCAAAAGATAATATAACAAAAGATATACAAAATAAAAAATCTTTAACAGGTGAACTTGTAATATTAGATCCTTTAATATCACTTTTTGTACCTTGTGCAAATGACACTGGTTACAATATTTCAGATTGGGATCCTAATTATGAAAACTATATTGAAGTTGAATTAAACGCAACAACTTTAGAAGCACCTCAAAGAATTAAAAATAAAGTTAATAGTTTTATTTTAAGCTTCTTTTCCACAGAAAATCAAAGATTAGGTATAACTGTTGAACTTGACCGATTATATAATATTTTAACTGCAATAGACGGTGTTAAAAATATTAGAACAGTCTACAAAGCATCAGGTAGTAACAATGTGATTTACTACAATGGACTTAAGTTTGCTAAATGGACACCAAACATTATTTCAGGTGCAGATAAAGAGCTTGTAACGGGTAATTATAAATTAGAGGAATTTATGTATCCTAGATTAACTGAATCTACAATGAATAACAGAATTAAAATAATAACTCAGAGTGCGTATGGTACGAATGAGGTAGAATACTAAAATGTCTTATAACGGTACATCATATACTGACCTTAAAAAATTTGGTGATGTTTTTTCAATAACTAAAAAATATGCAGATGCTATAGGTCATGAAGATTGGAAAAAAGGTTTTGATCTTTTTACTGGTCAACAAGGTACCGAAAATGAATATTCAACATTCTGGAAATATATATCAGCAGTGGCTGATGATACAGGTTCTGAAATTTATTCTAAAATAAAACACTTAAATCAAAACATAAGAGATATAGATACTTGTGAAATAACACATTTGGCCGCACTAGCTTATGAATTAGGTTATAGAGGAAGTGTACCTCAGTTAACATTTAATTACCCTGAAGAAGTTTACAAGTTAATGAATATATTTTCAATAAACAAAAATACTCTTCTTAAAACACCAAAAGTATTAGATGTTGATACTAGAGATGTAATATTCAGACAAACATCAGCTACATCTCCTGATTTAAACACTGCATATGATTCGTATGATTATTCAACTATGTCACCGGTTGCTTCAACAATTACGGACTATTTAAAAACAAATTTCACAGTTACTAGTGCATTGTATGTTACAAGTGATGAAAAGTATCAGACATATGTTGATGATGTATTCACTGATGTTTTAAGTTCATTCGTTAACTTAAAATATAGAGAGAATGAACTTGAGTTATCAGGTAAACCAATATGGAACGAACTAGGTGATGACCTATATGATGTTTCTCTATATGAAAGTGTAAATCAAAAGAAAATACAAGAAATAGAAAAAGCCAAATCAAGATTAGGTGTTCCTAGTTCTTTTCCAGAATCTTTAATTGTTAATGATATTCAAGAAGGTACAGATATTTTTTCAAATTATACCGCAAGTGAACAGATCATTCTTAATTTAGAGTTAGACAGACGACAACAAAAAAGAACATCAGTTAAAAACGTATCAAGATATTCTCAAGAAAGAGATAGAACCGTTAAGAGATATTTCAAGTTAATAGATAGAATAAATTCAGATCAATCTACAGCTTTTAAAAAATATGATGCAGATACACAATTTCTTGAAGTAACAGGTGGAACAGATTTATTATTACAAATTGATGAGAATGGTCAATATTTTCTTGACGAATCTTTAATAGTTAGAACAGCTAAAAAACTTAGAAATATATGTTTTAACACATCATATCTTCGTGAAGAACTCAAAAGAATGGTTAGAAAACATAATCTAACAGGTACCGATTTACTCATAAAAATATTAATAAAAGATTTTATGAGAAGACATATATACAGTCATAAATTAAATTGGAGACTATCTAATAATGCAAAAGAATTAATATCAACGGTTGAATTAGAAGAGGCGCCTAACTTTGACATTGATTTAATTGAATATTTTGACACTACTGAATATATGAATATATCATCAACTGGTGCTGGTTATGAAACCACAAGTGCTTTAAATAGAAGATATTGGACTCCACCTGTTAGTGGTAGTCAGAGTAACGAAATCCCATCTGGTAGTGTAATAAATTTTTATAGAGATATAGTAGGTTTAGACCTTAATACAACATCAGATACTGAATACTATACTGAACTTTATAAGTTTTTAAATCAAGTTTTTAGTCATGGTGCACCTACACAAACTGAAGATACATTATCATTTACTTTGAGTTCTCTTGTTCAACGAGCAATAGAAGAGGTATTACAAGAACCTGCCTCTACTTTTTATCGTGAGGGACCTGGTACTAATTTACCTACACAATTAGTCCACGTTCGAGGTGGAGTTGGTGCTACAAATGTACCTGGTTCAGGTTTCTTCTTTCACTCACCTAGTGGTTTGAATACATCACAACATCAAGCTCACCATTTACATACAGGTGACTCAGGTGTAAATGCACGAAATAGAGGACACAGACCAATCGATCAGCATGACGGTTGGTTTAAACATGGTGAAACTCATAAAGGTTTAGATTATAGTGCTAACTCTTTCGGTACTGCTGGTACTAATGCTATAATTACTTCTGCTGTTTTTCATAAAAGACTGGTACCTGATAACAGACAAACATTACTATCCGGATTTTTAAGTGGTGGAAGTGGTGGTATACCAATGGTAACAGAAGTTTTACAAGAAGAACTAACTGCTACACTTATTTCTTTAAGTGGTCTTTCTGGTACCTCTGATTATAAAACAGTGGGAAGTAGAACTTATAAAAAACACATACCTGCTTGTCACATTCATTTAAGTACTTCTGTTTCTGGTAATGATTCTTATAAAGGTGATTTATATTACTTTAATTGTTTTGCATGGGTTCCTAATGTTGCTAATAAATTAAAATTAGTTGTATCGGGACCAAGTCCTCAATCAACAGCCTCATCTGCTGATACCTCATTATCGGCAGTATCTGCTTACTATTCACCTTTAGTAATGAATACACCAACAATGACAGGTGAATGGCAAGAAGTTAATGGATATATATGGGCGGCCTCAGGTGCAGTCACTAGTGCATATTCACTATTTGTATCGGGTATGACATCAGGTGCGATGTATGCTGGTAGTACACCTTTTACTGGTAATACAATTAAAACTCACGGTACTGATAACAGATTTAGACACAATGGTATTGCTCTTTCAAAACCTACATTTAGTAAGGTTTTAACAGCAGGTATAGAAGCTGTTGTTAGTACAACAGAATTTGATAGAGGCTCTGATGCTTACTACAAATATACAGGTAGTCAATCCGGTGATTTACCTTATGCAAACTTTAAAAATAGAACCACGGCATCTTTTGCTCCTCATCCTTATATTAATAATATAGTTGAAAGAAAAACAAGAGATCATGATCTTGTAAATGATGCTATTGACTATGAATCAGAAGATTCTTCAACTGCTTATTTAACTGCAAACACAGTTAAACAAATAACAGTGAGTGGAGCAACTGTTGATTCATGGCGTAAAGAAAATATTGAAAATACAGGTTATCAAACCAAATATGAACAAGATACAAATTTTAATACTTTATCAATAGTAAATTCAGGTACAGACATTGATGGTCCTTTTAATTATAACGCTTTAAATAGTTTTATAAATGCGGCCAATTCAAATGCTTGGTTTACGGCAAACTCTGCTCATTTTTATGGACACTTAGATTTAACAGATGGTGAATTAACAAGAATAAAAACTCAATTAAATACATATAGAAGTAATATATTATCACTGTCTGGAAAAGTCCTTTATAAGTATACAACTGATCAATATGAAAATCATTATATGCTATATAAAGATACAAATGAGTTTGAAGATGTTGGTGATTTATTTTTAAGAAAAAATGATCATCCTCTTCCTATACCAGCTATTGACATAACTCTAGGTATTAATAATGCTAATTCAAATCTTAACGTTAATTCACATAGTCAATTAATTTCAAATGCTGATAATATTTATGATATTGGTTTTTCTAAAGATACACTTTATTTAGTTATTGAAAATACTTTTAATTCAAAAGTAGCTGTTGGTACCATAGCACAAGAATTTAATACAGTAGGAAATTATAATGAAACAAAATTCATTAGAAATACTAATCATAAGGTTGAGCTAATACAAATACCAGAAAATCATAAAATTGCTGGAGTAAATGTTATTGATAATATTATAAATGTAACATCAGTAGAATCTGACACTTTAGTAGGTTTACCCGGACCAGTAGGAAGCACAGCAAGACCAACAGATGACATAAGAATTGCAGGTGTACAAGAATCTACTGGTGCAGATTCCGTATATAATGGTGATTATATTCTTTATGGTGTTAATGAAACTGAAATTAGAGTTGAAGGTATTACAGGTAGCATAGAGGGTGTATCATTTAGTGAATATAATGGCACTTATAGATCAATAGGTACAAACAATGAATATCCAGAAACTAGAATTTACAGAAATATTGCTAATAATAAAGCTGAAATTATATTTCTTCAAACAGAACATTTTTCTGGAAGACTTAACCATCCTAGGTGGGTTTTAAAAGATTTAGAAAATAATAAAATAATAGTGAAAATATCATCATCCTCAGCATTAATGAGTGATGTAGAATTCTTTTCAGATGAAGGTAATTTAGTATTAGCAAGTGAAAATAATAGTGAAGAGCTTGGTAGTATAAAGACTAGTGATTCGCTTAGATTGTCTGAACTAACAGGACAAGGTGCAAGAGTATACAATACATCATATGTAGAACAAGATGAATTATATAATGGTAGAAAATTATTTAAAGGTGGTAGTGATCTTGCAGAGATAAGATGGACAGGAAGTAAATGGGTATTGTATGATACTGCTAATAATTACGAAGTAATCGAAAATAGTTCTAATACACTAGCTCCATCAACAGGTACTTGGACTAAATCAACGTATACACCAACATTACCACCTGTAGGCGGTACCGATTGGACTAAAACTAGTACTGCTATTAGTAATGGAATTAATGATAATGTTCTTGAACTCTCAGAAAAGTCTATAGTTTTAGAAGGTATGACAGGTGATTCTGCTAGTTTTTATGGTGGTACTTACACCGATAATGACACTGATTTAAATGGTAAAAGAGTATATCGACATACCTACGGAATACTTGAAATTAGGTACAATGGTAGTAGATGGGTTTTACAAGATTTACAAGGTGATCTTCCAATACTTGAAAATATTGATCAAATAGTATTTTCTGGAATGACAGGTAGTTCCTCTAGTTTTTATAATGGTACTTACAAAAAATTTTGGTACATTAATAAACGGTAGAGTATCTTTTACTAAGATAGAATCGGATATTCGTTCAGTGCAATGGACAGGAAGTAAATGGGTACTAACAGATACTGAAGGTGGTTTTAATATAATTGAAAATACCACTGATTCAGCTTTTCCACCAACAACAGGTTGGGTTGCATCATCGGACAAACCTGCTGATAGTGTTGTAGCTATTGGAAGTTTATCTGTTACTAGTAACGATGCTGATTCTACCACTCATACTATTCCTCCTACAGTAGGTTGGTATAAAACAACTGAGGCAGAAGGTGCAAGTGGACCCGATTTAGATATTACCAATTTAACTCTTACTAATAATGAAAGTGTTACATTAAATTTTCAGATTCAATACAGCTCAACTACTGGTAAATCAGATATAACTGTTGGAGGTGTGAAAGGTTCTCAGGCAGGTTTTTATGGTGGGGTATATACTGAAACAGATACACTATCTAACGGTAAACCAGTCTTTTTACATTCAAATGGTCTAAATCAAATTAGTTTAAATTCTAGTAATAAATGGGTGTTACTAGATATAGTAGCCTCAGAAAGTAGTTTATTAGAAGTTCTTGAGACCTCTGTTATTTCATCACTAATAAGATTGCCTGCATTAGACATCGATAATTTAGCTTCTGGACTTACAGTAGGCCGTTTACTACATGATATAAGTATAGCTAGTATAAATGTTGAGGTAACAGTTCCTGGTTATAATTTATGGAAACACGATACTTTTCCAGCTTCTATAAGTTATGATTCGGAAGATAATAATTGGCGTATTTATGATGAAACAGCTGGTGCACCTATATTATCTGCTCCTGTAGTTTCTGATAATGGAAACTTTGACAGACCTTCTTTTCTCAAATCAAGTTGGTCTAAAGTTGGTACTAATACTCTAGATATAGGTTTTCTTTCTTTAGCCAACATAGACCTCTATATTACAGAATTAGCTTCTAATCAAAGAACAGGTACTTTGAATGTTCTTCAGCAGTGTTACGACCCTGATAATCTTGGAATATTTACAGAAAAATCTGAGGCTGTTCTATTACCTTATAATGAAGCCGACCCTACTAAAAATACTTTTAAATCATCATTTACAAATGATATATTATCAATAGGTTTTGAGTCATCTAGACCATCTGGTTACTTACAAAACTATATTGGTGCAACTGCGCCAAATTTTTTATCTGAAGGTTCTATAGATTCTATAGAATTATTTGAAGATACTTTCGTACCAGAAATTAGCTTTCATACTAATAATTCAAATACAAGTTTAACTCATAAAGGTTACACAATACAAATCGCCGGTACTCCATTAGCATCAGCAGGATATAATTTATCTGGTACATCTTTATATAAAACTCCTGATAATGGTATTACTGTTGTAGATTTTGAATTATTAGATCAGCCTTTTGCTAAGAATGTTTATGAAAATCCAAGTGAAAAGTATGATATAGTTAATACAGTAGGACAAAGTTCTATACATCACTTTTATCCTGTTGGTGATTTAGCTCACTTCTTAAATTTCCCAGGTAGACAAGGTAATATGAAATTTTGGAGAAATAAAGGCACAGCTTTACCTTCTGTGGCTATGTCTGCAAATGATATAAATATTCAACCATATAGAACAGACAGAGCATTATCACATTCTCTCTCTAGGTCTTTAACTGCTGGAACAGGTATTAGTCATTCTACAAATCACGATGATATAGATTTAAGATATATATCACCATCTTCTATTAATATTCAAGTTTTAAAATCATCTAAACCAAATACAAGAGAATTATCAGCCAACTATTTTCAAATTACGTCTGGAGTTACAGTTTCTGCCACAAGAGATATGGATTTATTTCCTACAGCAGGTGGTGTAACAATAGATAATATTAGATTGACTAGTGACGATTTTGACTTCAGATTTTATGAGTCAAATGGTATAAATAGCAGGGGATATAAACTTAGAACAAATTTATTTGTTCGTGATGAAGTCAGTACAAATGGTAAATTAACACCCGATGATTTAAGTTGGGGTGAGTTTGGTGAAATAATAACCTATGAACAAGATGAGTTTGCAGATAGAGATTATTTCCTAATGACAGATTACACATATAGTGTTACAGACTTTAAAAAGATGAAAATAAAAGTAACAGCAGAATTACCAAATTGGAGTGAAGAAAATAAATATGAATCACCAGGTAGCGTAGCTGGAGGAAGCTATTAGTAATAGCGAAGGGATAAGAATATGAGTATTAAAAAAGTATCAACATTACCATCAGTGTCATCATTAAGACCTTTTGCAGGTGCAGCCAATACAATAGGTTCACCATTCTTAAGTGCTTATAATGATTTCTTTCAAATTTCAATGAGTGGTGAATCATCCGGTACACAATTTAGTAATCAAGGTTATGCATCTGCAAAACTTAACTATTTTGGTTTAACAAATAATTTATCAGCTTCACTTGATGATTCTAGAGATTTAAGATATATAACATTGTCAGCTAAAACGGCTCCTAATGATAGTTCTGATGGAACAGGTTCAGCAGGTATAGCACCTGTTGGTAATACAAGAGTTCATATTGGTCAAGGTACTAATACTGGAACTCACGGTTTAACAATAATGACTGTTGGTGATGGTATAGCTCTATCAGGTGGAACAACTGCAAAAGGTTCTTCAACTATATATCTTTCAGCAACTGACAAATATGCAATCGTACCAAGTAAAGACGGTGATTATGTTTCACTAGCTTGTACTGAAATGCCTGAAACTAGATTTGAAGATATACAAAAAATTAATCTTTCTGAATATGGAAACTTATTATCAGATGAAGGTAAAAAAGACTTAATAATTGACGTAGATATAGATGAAGAATTTATTAATGTATGTGAAGAAGATACAATAGATGCTATAAGTTGTGTTGCATCAGATCCAGCTTTAGTAGGTGCAAAAGTTGTAGACGATAAAATTATTGTATCTTTAATAGCTGATGATGTACCTGAATTTATTGTTGTTAAACTTTCAGGTATAAGAAAAGGAAGACTTAATAAAAGATTTGTTAAATTTACTGAGGAAGAAGCCTTGAGAAATAATAATTTTTGGGGTTCTTGGAAATAAAAAAAAAGGTAAGAAATGTCCCAAAATAGGCTAAAACTTAAAGAGTTAATATCAGGAGAAAAGTCAAAAATATTTAAAACATCTAAGGGTGTTATGGTTGCTGACTTTCAAGAAGATTATTCTAACTTTAATGCTATAACAGGTACAAAATCTAATAGATACGGTCTTAGAGATATAAGCAAAGGTACTCTTCTTAAAAATATATATTTCACTGATGAATTTACTAGAAAATCAGCCGTAATTAAAGGTGACACAAATGAGAAAGCAGATATTTTCTCACCAGACCTTACACAAAACTCAGTTACACAATTTAAAGAAACTGCTGTAAGTATATCAGATTTAACAGAAAAAAAAGTTAAATATATTAATTACGATAAAGTAAAAAGTTCAAAGGTATTTATGGCAGGTGGTAATGCAATAGCAATTTACCCACCTTCAGGAAATATTACAGAAAATGATAGTTTAACTGGTTCTATAGAACCTAGATTTATTGTTACAGGTTTAGATTTTAATTACATAGAAGAAACACCTCTAAATTTTGATTTCTTTGATTACGATTCAGGTGTCATGTATTCAAACATTATGAATGCAAAAAATATGTATGATGAAGATTATAAAACAAATGTAGTTGTTTCGGGAAAAACACTTGTTAATCATCTAACAGGTAATAGTTTAACACTAATAGATCAGTTATCTGCTGAAGTTAGAAATACAAGGTATTATATAGATATAGGTTCTGATGGTAATCATTTATTATATAATGTATATAGACGAGGTAGAGACTATGAGCATGATAATAGAGAGAAATCTAGTGCAGTAGTACATTCTAAAAGTGTTAATAGTGATCCTTATTTCAGAAGTTGGAACACATTAGCTAATAATACTTTAGGTTCAACCGGAAATGACGCATTATCAGCCTGGGTATTATCAGGTGGTAAACGCTATGATGCTGACGGAAATGGATTAGGTTTAGGGTCTAGTACAGCTACAAGAGTTTCAGCTTTTGTTAATGAATATAAAGCAAAAGCAGGTGGTGATAAGAACAGACCTTTACATGATAATTTCAATCTCTTTAGTTCTATTATTTTATCAGGTCAATCTAAAATTCATATAGGTCACGGTACTCTTAAACCAGGTGTTACTTACAATTTCAGAGTTGATGTTGCACCATTTAGACTTTCAGGAGGAACTTCACCTAATCCAGGTGCTTTAAGAAGTAATGGTGGAAAAACTATTACAACTACAGGTGTACATGAATGGCAATATACAATACCTAACAGCTCGGTAGATCCTAATTCAGGTAGAGCTTTCTTAAGTGGTAACAATAGCTCTTCTCATGCAATCGTAAAAAGTTTTTTAGTGTCTCAAGGTACTATATCAAAAATACCGGTAAGAGCTAAAACTTTAAAAAATTCAGATTTTACAAGTTGGTCTCAAGTTATAACTGGTGCTAATGTATATGGTTATAATACTTCTAGAAATCCAGATAGAGGTTTAGATAATTCAATAGACAGATATAATAAAAAACCAACCGATTGGATAACTAGCGGTAAAATAAACGGTTTTGTTAAAAGAAATGAACAATCTTCAAAAAGTTATGATGTTACTAGGTCTTGTATCAACATGGCAAAATCTGGTTTTGTTGAAATTAAAGATGCAAATAATATACTTTCAGCAGATGATAAATCATATGCTGTTCTTATTAGATTTCCAGATCATTTACCATTATCCGTTGGTGACGGTTTACAAGCTACCGATGATGAGAGAATGTCTATCATAGGTGATTTAGCCGGTGCTAATGGTGAAGACCATATAGCTATCATACCTGTAGGAAAATCAGCTACTAATGCAAATGAAACTTGTAAAATACAATGGAGAGGTGGTTCATCTTCAACGATAGAAGCAGGTGATGAATCTATGGATATTCGTAATGATGAATTTGATGGACAATGGAAATGGTTAGTATTTAGGAAAAAGAACTCTGCTAATACCAAAAAATTTGCAATGAGTAGTAAATTAAGTGGATTTAGATTTGTAACAAGAACAGATTCTGCTATAGACTTAAAAACTAAAAATCCTGGAGTGGGAGCATCTACTGTAAGTCCTTACATACAAGGTCGTTCTAGTTTATCATTCTCAAGATATTATGAATGGACTAGAGAATTAACAGACGGTGAGACAAGTGGTATCATAGCGTTAGGTCATATACCTAGTGGTGCTTTAGTTGGATATAATTTTGAAGGGATTAACACGACTGAAATTAAAAATACAATAGATCAAAGTACATTATTATCTTCAGCACAACATCACAGTAATTTTATCGCTAATCAAGCCGATTCAGGTGTATTTACTAATGTTCAAACAGGTATCACAAATGCTGGTGGTAATGGTGGTAATTTAGTGCGAGTTATTGATTCAAGTAGTGATCCTACAAGCACAGGAAACCCTGCATCTTTTGGTTTATTTTATAATGAAAATATGAAAATAAAAACACCTATGGGTGGTGTTAGAATGTTTTCTAGAGGAAACTTTGGCACAGGTGAAAAACCTACAATAATTCAAAAAAATGCTTTTCCAACAAGTGGACTTTATGATGTATCATTAACAGTATCAGACTTTACTAGTGGTTTGATGTCTGTATTTTGTGGTAACAGTGGTATAATGAAATTTACAGAACCAGGAGTTCATAGAGCTAAATTTAATAATAATGCAGAAACACCAGCGAGTTCTTCAATAAAAATAGTTTTATCAGGAGGTTCTAAATTTTCTGCACCTAATACAAATAATGGATATGCCGAGGCAGTTGTTGAATCAGTAAATATAACTAAGTTAGATCAACAAGCTGGTTTATATGATTTAGCAGAGCGAATTGATGGATTTTATAGGTATCAAACAATACCTCTACATAAGTCAAATCTATTCTCAATTAGAATAAATAATTCTAGACTAAACATAGATGACACATTAAGTGAAGATGAAAAAGTAAAAATAAGAAAAAGTGTTACTAATGTTGTAAAAGATATTGTTGATAAAATAAAACCAGTGCATACACAATTACTTAACGTGGAATTTACAGGGGAATAATATGTCTTTACCATATTCAGATAAAAAAGACCTTCATGTATATGAAGATGAATTTAAGCAAGCAATAAGTGTAAATCGTGTGTTTAATAGATTATTATCTAATGATGAATATTTAGATGATAGAGTTAAAACTATTGAATTAACTGCGAATGATATCCCTTTTACACCCGTATCTGCACTTAAATCATTAAGAAATAGAACTAGTGTTCAAACACACACTGCTTCTTCAGTTCAAGGTTCAGGTAGTTTGATACCTTTATTAAGAGGTACACCTAGCACTAATCATACTGGTATCTTTTCTTTATCAGCAGGTTCTTCTGATATTAAAATAGACGGTTCTGGTTCAGATACTTTATTTGTAACGGCATCTACACATAATGAGTTTTTAACCAGCATAAAAGATCGTTTTGTTTTATGTGATTTAACTGGTGTACCTGTGGGTAGTACCGATACTGTAAGTGTTATGGATCAATATAATAATTTTCAAGTAAAATCACCAGGACAAAATAATCCTGATGATATTAATTTCCCAGTAGAAGGTGAATCACCGAGTCAAATGATAAGAGGTTCTATTTTTAATAGATATCCTACACCTGAAGAAGTAATAGTAGAGGTGAAAAAAGGACCTCATAGAGACTTTTTACCACCTGATGATACTAGTGTTTTAGTTTTATTTAATACTTTCCCTGAAACTCATTATTTAAAAGACGGCCGAAATAAAACAGGAAAAGATAGTGTATATTATAAAGATTTTGTTACTGACGGTGCATTAGGAAGTTATTCAGGATTTTTTGAAGGTAATTTTGGTGCAATGAATAGAGTAATACCACCTCATCTAATAGCCAGATACTTATATAAAATGGTAAATGGTGAGTATGAATTTGTTAGGTCCGCAACCAATAAAAATCACGAAAGTTTAGACACTTTATCATAGAAGAAAGGAGAGATAGTTAAAAATGTCATTACCATATAAAAGAAAAGAAGATGTTAATATTTTTATGAATGAATATAATGAAAAGTTAAATAAAAATAGATGTTTAGCTAGACTTCTTGAAAATGATGATTATATTAATGCAAATATAGAATATGCACTTGATAGAGCAACTGCTATTAGAGTAGCTAAATCACCTGATACATTTGAAAAAATAATACCTTCTGGTGTTAACGATGAAGCTATACCACCTGGTAATGTTCCAAATTTAATCGCTACGGAAGAAGAGGTTTTATCGGCTTCAACAACTCTTCACAAAAAATTATATAGATTTGTTTCACCTGATACTGTAGCAGATAATTTAAATGATGATGATTTTAGTTATAATAGAGAAGTTTTAATTGATATTGTTCACTTAGGACCTATCTCAAATCAAGGTTCTATAAGAACAGCTTTAGATTATATAAAATCAGAAGGAATGGTTAATCAATTTTTCTCAGGTACTAGAGTTATTGTGGCTCATAGGTCATCTACAAAAGGAGGAAACCATACATATCAAGCTGACGTAGTTAGATCATACTTTGAAATAGACGGATCGGGTAATCCAGTTTATGTAGGTACAAGATTAGCATTAATATACACGATGATAGACTAGATGTAATAAAGGAGAAATATGTCATTACCATATACAACAAATGAAATTTTAGCTAGTGAATATAATCAAGATTTAGGTATGAACAAATATTTTGATAATATGTTAGAAAATGATACAGTAATCTATGATAAATTAACAACTTTAACAGACCCAACAAAAACTAGTAAACAAAAATTGAGAGAACTGAGAATATCAAATGTAGGTGAAGTTCAAAATACTAAAACTCTACAAAAAGGTATAACACCAAATAATTTATATTCGTTATCTGCAACAGACACCGATATTTATACTGAAACTGGTGGTCTAAGAGTTGGTCGTGGTCAAGGTGTTACAAACAGATTAATGACAGCAGGTTCATATGGTAAATTGATAGGTAAAATAGCATCTAGAACTAGGTTTATTGATTTAAGTATGTTTTTTACTACTAGTGACCCTGTATTTACCGATTCTGGTCATCGAAATAGAAAAAGCTTTAATTTTAGAGAAGGCTCAGCAAGTTTCGAAGGTGGACCAAATTCTGATCAAGTTTTACAAAAAGCAATAACAGTTACACCTGAAATTTCAGGTTTAGCCGATAATACATTAATATATGTAAGATATGCTTATCAAACAAAAATATACTCTTATACAGAGGGTTGGAGTAAAAAAGATAAACAACAAGCTAGATTTGAATTATATTCATTAAGACAGAATACATACAAAATGGTATCATCGGATATAACACCACAAAGTACTGACGATGTTTATAACAGAATAACTTTTATTAGAAGTAGGTTTTGTTCTAAAATACAAATAAAAGGTAATGCTAATTCGAACTACAGAACACGAGAAGGTATAGGCGTACACACGGACTATTAAAACTATGGAAGATATATTCAATATAGAGTCCCTTTTAGACACGCAAAATCCTAATGCATTTCAGATTTTTCTACTTGTTAGTATTATAGGATTAATTGCATTTTCAAAAACATTAGGTACTAGAATTGCACAAGAAATAGAATTAAGATGGGGTGATAAAGGTAAAAGCCTTAGAAAAACAAAATCACATCCTTTATTTAATGATATTATATATTGGAGAAGTGTAACAATACAAAATATAAATTATGAGTGTGAATTAAGAAAAAAATTATTTACAGATATGCTTGACATTAAATTAAAATGTATGTATGATGAGATTCACCAAACCATATCGGAAAAAGACTATTTCAGCTTGGATATAGAGTCGTTTAGAACTATATGGACACAATTTCAACCAAAGGCTAGACTTAAATGGAGAAGCTCCTGTGAACAGGAAGGCGTATTTGGTGATATGATAAGAAGAATGGATAACATTTATGAAGAAAAAGCTGATGTTATTCAAAAACTAATTATAAGTGTTTGTAGAGATGATAGTAAAAAAACTATTTTTGAAAAAACAAAAACAATACTAGATATACATCGAGCTGTTTATTATTCATTATTATCACATACTTTAGAAGATATTTTAAAAAGTATCAATGGTGAGTTAAATAAAAGAGTCTACAAAGGTATTAAATGTTAATAAAAAAGTATAAATATTTTAGTAAAGTAAATTAAAGGAGTAATCATGATTGCATTTATTATTGGTTTAGTCGTTGGTATTGTAGCTGGAGCTTTGATTGCTCGAAACAATATCAAGAAGCTGAATAAGATCGTTGCAGATGCTGAAGAAGCGGCCGCTGTTATCGATTCTAAAATTGAAGAGCTTCCCAAGAAATATAAAAAGATTCTTGGAAAAGAGGACTAGCTTAAAAAAGGTTTGGGTGTCCGTTAATACACCCTCTATTTTTGTAAGAGAAGGAGTTATATTATGCCAGTAGAAATTTTAGCTATGCTAGGAGGATCACTTTCAGGATTTATCATGAAATTGATAGCGAGCCAAATGCAGGCACAGTCGAATCAATTAGATGCTATGCTAAAAAAACAAGCAGTTGCTGATGATAGTGCAGACCGAGCGGCCAAAAGAGACGGTCAAGCAGGTCAAATAGTTAGAAGAACAATAGCCTTATGTACATTATTTGCTGTAATATTTGCACCTTTTATTATGGCATTCTTTAATGAACCTATTACTATTGAAGCTAATAAACCTGGTGGTTTATTCGGGTTTCTGTTTGGTAATATGTTTAGTAGAGGAAACGGATGGATAGAGTTGAATGGATACGTCCTACTTCCTGAGGTCCGACAAACCATGTTAGCCCTCGTAGGATTTTATTTCGGAAGTTCCCAGGTTAAGTAAAAAAAATAAAACATGACAGCTTATAACGGTGACAAGTATGGTAGAACTATTTGGATAAACCCTGAAGGTGATGTTATTGATATATCTTTAGGTTTTAGAAAAGTAGGTATTCATTTTAATTGGATAAAGGAGAGGTATGAATCTTTGTTCGATCAAAAAATTCAAGATAAAAAAAATGATCCTGAAATAAAACCTATGAAAGAGGGTTGGATTAAAATAAGAAATCACGATAACAATTTCTTTGTAGAGGGTAAAGAAGAGTACATTAAGAAAAACGGTAAAGTAATATTTAAAATTCTTGATGAAAAAATTATGAATGGTGAAAAGTTTGTAACGGAGATAGATTTATTCATAACAGAAGAAGATTATAATTATGTTGATACACATTGGTATGATTTACCAGAGCAAGAATCAAAGCTTAAAAGGTATGGAATAAAACAATAATGTTATAAATAATATAAGTAAAAAGAAAGAGGTGTATAGCGATGACAGGAGATATTTTAAATTTTATTAATCAAGTAGGAGTTCCAATTACAGTAGCTTTAGGTGTTGGTTGGTTTCTCTTTATTATTCTTAAATTTATTCTAGCACAAGTTACAGATCAAATAGATGGTATATCATCATCACTATTAAGTCTTGAAAACAAATGTGATGTCATGAATAACGACATAGTAAAAATTGACGCACTATTTTCAAGTGCATTTAACACAGAACCTAATCTTGAGAGAATTGCGGCCAGTGAAGGTAAAGAAGATGCGAGGGACGACTAATGAGTGGTTTTGAATTTCAACATTGGGCAGATACAATAAGTCAGTATGGTTTTCCTGTTATAGCAATGATAGGACTAGGTTACTTTATTTGGTACATCTGGAAGTGGGTTACAAGTGAAGTTAAACCTGCTTTAGGTAAATGTGGTGGTTCTTTAGGAAAATTAAAGAAACAAGTACAAGCTTTAGATAATGACATGATTAGACTTTCTGTTAAGTTAAAAATACTTATTCAAGAAAGACACGTTATCGATAAAGATCATGTTGAGAAATTTCAAATTAAAGGGGATTAATCCTTATTATTTGTCAGATGAGGAAATAAATACTCGTTTATGTAATTAGTATCATTTTTTATCTGTTCAATTCTACTGTTTACATCATGTTCAAAAATACCATATCCAGCATAGTGTATCATGTATGAAAAAAATCTATCAGGAAGCTCATTCCAGGTTTCAGAAAACATTGTCATATGATTCCATTTAAAATCTAATTCTTGAACTTTAAAATTATTTTTATGTATGTTGTATCCTAGATGAATATCATCAAATCCCCAACCTTCCCAAAATTCATTATTTATTTTTTGAAAAATATCTTTATGTATATTTGAAGTTAAAAATACACCTGTGTTTATATAACCTTCATGCCAATTTATATTTCCAAAATAATCTTGAACTTCCGATATTGTATTTCGTCTTGCTGATTGTCTACTACCTTTATCTTCATATACTGTACCTATATTTTCAAAGTCTACAGTTTTAAAAATATCAGGACATCTAGGTGTTATTACTACATCAGAATCTAATGATAATATTCTGTCATACTCATTAAATAAATCATAATGTTTTAGTATTCGATAATGCCATTTACCTTCTTCATGTTCACATTCGGATTTATGATCTAACATCATGAAATCAGCACCTACCCATTTTGCATAATCTTTCATAATAGGGTGTGTAATATTTGTCATATCACTTATGTGTTCATCAGCTCTTGTTGTTATTAGTAATTTCATATTTGATAATCACTTTCATAACCAAACTTTTCTAAATAAGGTTTAACTATATTAAAAACTTCTTTAATATCTTTTTTATTTTTATCATCTTTAAAAAAACCATTATAAACAGTGTCTAATCTTTCATATAATTTAACTTGAGATTTATCTAATTCAGTATATCTACCGGACTTAAAGTTATTTCTATATCTATCTGTAAATGATATCATTTGTTCTTTCTCAAAATATAATGCACAAAAGTTACAAACCTCTTTTATTCTATTATCAAAGTCTAAAATTATTTCTTCCATTTTTACAGTTAAGATATTATGAGGGTAATTATCTTTTATATAATCATATATATTATTCATCCATTCTATATCTTTTAAACAACCGTCTACTGTTGCATCATCAGCCAATACAACATTATCTTTACCTGGTTGACCTCTATAAAATTTAGACATTGCACAATCACGCCAATCTCTAACTGTGAATAATATTCTTAAGTAAGGGTTTTGTTCAAAGATTCTATCAATTTGTCCTGAGTTACTTATGTAAACGGTATCACATTTACTTAAATATCCTTCTTCTAAAACTCTACCATCTCTAAACAAAGTTTTATCTTCTGCAAAATCAGTTGCTTTGAGGTATGATGAACCTCTTAATATCTCAAGAAGCATATTAGTACCTGTTCTTCCACAACTTAAAACTAGAACTTGCATATTAGTCTTTCATATCCTTAAAAATAGAGAACTCTGTTAAGTCTCTATATCCGTGTTCTTCTCCCATGTCTTTAACGTGTTCTGGATAATTCTGAAGTAATGATAAACCATGAGATGCTTGTTGAGGTGTCATATACATATTCCAACCTAACATATTAATATCGTCTTCTTTATAGAATTTTTCACTTCTACCTTCATATCTAGCTTTCTTAAACCATTCTACTGCATCTTCATTATCTGTTAATATCATTCCACCTTTACCTATACCTAATAACTTCTTAATATGAAAAGATAAACACATATAAGAATTTGGAATATACATATTTGACGTAAGTCTTTTAGCAGAGTCATAAATAGGATAAGGGTCAAGTGAATATATACCTGACCATTCTTTATCTTTAAATTTTACTGTACCACCTGCATGAATAACAGACATAGGAATAGATAAGTATGTTCTTTTAGGCATGATTACTTCTTTAACATCTAGATACTTACAACATAAAAAGACTGCATTAGTACAACTATCTACAGAAACAGCATACGGTGAACCTGTATAATTAGCTATCTCTTCTTCAAACATTTGTACAACACTATATGGATTATTTTTCATCTACTATACCTCTTGCCCAGGCGTCTCTTGTTAAATTTTTAACGGCTTTTAACCCACCTTTAGCAATTCTTTCTCTTTCATTATTATACTTCAAATAAAATTTTATTTTGTTTTTAAGATCATCTATGTTTTTATATATAACTAAATGTTTATCGTCTTCTAAACCTGTTAACTCTCTACCTTCCCAATCATCGGTTAATAAAAAACCACCGGCTGCCAATATTTTATAAACACGATCAGATGCACCATTATCAGTACAAATATTTAAATTTATTTTTGATTTACCAACTTCAATAGAGTGTTGTTTACCATACGCATTACTAATAATTTTAATATTCTCTATATTATCTAAAACGTCTCCTCTATTATTATACACGTTTCCTATAAAAGATATATCATATTTCTTATTTACATCTTGAACTACATCTATTGTCTCATCATATCCTTCACACAAATAGTAACATTTATCATGATATTTTTTTGCAACTTCTAGAACATTTTTCTTGTCAAAGTAGGCCGCATCTGCTATAATTGTCTTGTGTAGCATTTCTTCTGAAAATGTCATTAAAGGATCCATAAACCAATAAACAAAAGAACACTTATTTTTATATTTAAATAGATTTATAACATCCGGTTCAATGCTGTTACCTTTAGCTATTAACAACATATCATATTTTGTATCAAATATTTTAAGTAATTCTAAATTTGGATTTTTAAAAGAGCGATAAGAAAATTCATCTACTGTATGTCCCAATCTTAATAAACTATCTCTTTGAGATATGTTTGTTGAACCTTCTGTAAAAACACCTACAAATAATATCTTCATAATTCATCTGATATAATATTAAAGATAGAGTCAATACTTGGATTCCAATCTTCATCTGAGTAAAATCTTACCTCACTATTAAAGGGATTCCAATCATTCTCATATCTTTTTCTATTATGCTCTGTACTCCAAACTATTTGTTTTGTACCACATAAACTAGCTAAATGTAAAGGACCCGAACTAGGACCAACAATCATATTTGATGAATGTAAAACATTAGTTAATTTGTCCATTTCTATCATTCTCATATCTTCAGTGTCATCGAGATGAAAAGAATCAGTACCACCTATACAAGCTATATGTAAATCATGTTCTTTATTTAGCTTGCTAACTAATTGTTGCCATTTATCTTTACTCCAATTTCTAAAGTCTCCTGTATCTTTATTTCTAGCATGAATTATAACATCAATAGAGAAAGGTGAAGAAGATAAATTACCATATTGATGAAATACTTGTTCTTTAAACTTATCAGATAAAGTGTGTAAACCATCTGTTTGACATCTATAACCTATATCAAAGTCACCAAATAATATTGCAGTAACTCCTTTTTCTTCTTTTATCTTCTTTATAAGATCATTAGGTGATTTTGCATTATTACACCACCAAGCTTCAGTTAAATTACTTTCAGGATCAAATTCAATAACTTCTGCAAAGTCTTCATATAAATGTTTGTTAAGAGGTCTACTTATAACGATTGTTTTATCAAAGTCTTTAGACTTAGCACGGACATAACCTTGCCAACAGAATAATTCCCAACCTAATTCTCCTAAAAAAGGACCTGCTAATAAAACTCTTTTACTCATATCTATACCATGTGTTTATGTTGTACTTGTTCAAACCACACTCTAGCTATATCTGTGATTTCTTTTTTAGTTTTCCAACGAATGTAGTCAAATGATAATTGGTCTCTTACAGAGTTTTCTTTTACTTCTTTCCACCACATTTTATTATAGTTATGTACTTCATTACAATTCTTTCTTACTAAAACACCTGTTTCATGAAGTCCATAATTACGAGGAAATTTTTCTTCAACATATCTATTATGCACATCATCTATTTTTTGAACTTCATCATCACTTAGTTTAAAATACTGTCCGTTAAGTTCTCTGATTCTCATTGATTCTGTATATATACAGTTCCAACCTGGATGAGGTCTAGCACAATAATCTACATTTTTATTTTTTACCCAATTAACTAAATCTCTAATACTAACTTTAGGTAACATAGAACCATCAAACCAAACACTATAGTCATGTTCGGGTAAAACATCTTGTGACATAATTTTATGGTATCTGGCTGTTCTTCTTGGGTCCTCAAAAGACCATTCTAAATCCATTATTTCCCATTGATCAGTTTTTGTCTTTATCTCATCATCTGAAAAACAAATATATTTAACACCATCTTCTTTATCATATTCAAGAAGATCATTTTTTCCGCCTGTAATACAAGTGTAAACTATAATTTTATCCATACTATATTATACTGTAAAAACTATATTTAGATAAAAAAAAGAGCATCAAAAGATGCTCTTTTCGTGTAAAAAATACATTTACGATTAAGAAAATGTGAATAATTTACCTTGACCTTGTGAGGTACTGCTTGTCATTCCAGCTACTCTGATGAACTGATAATATCTTCCAGCTCCCCAGTTAGTATCTGAACCGTATCCTTCGAACACGCCATAACGAGTACGAACACCGATTTCTGGAGAGAAATCAGAGTCTTTAATCGCTCTCATTAGCTGTAGAGGGATATAAGGACAGTAGATGATACCTGCATCTTGTGAAGTGTTACCTTTGTAACCTAGTAATAAGTAACTTGCGTTTGCTGGAGCAAATGTGTCACGAAGAAGTAATTGCTTCCCGCTGTTCATTAATCCAACTTTAGCAAGTGCGCCTACACCAGCTTGTGGTACTGAAGGAATTTCTCCTCCATTAACCATTGGTACTGAATTCAAACGCTCTAGAATCGCCGCAACATTAGGTGAAGCAACAGCAAAGTTAGCTCCTCCACGTCTTGTGTTAGTAGCGATTGCATTTGATTTCGCAATAACGTGAGTTAATAACGCACCAATACGCTCAATTTGGTTTCTTCCATCAGCACTCGCAGGAGTGAAAGTAGAAGTGAATCCATCATTGATTGCATTTTTAACGGCAGCCGTAATTAACTGACGATCAATAGCTCCTTGAACTTCATAAGTCAAGATGCTTGTCATTTCAGCGTCAACGTCAACACCATGCTGATTAGCTAAATCTTCAGCAAGTTCTGGTGACCAGTTAGCCGCCAACTTACGAGATTTCGCTTCAACTGCACCTTTAACTAAGTCAATCTTAGCCATTGGCATAGACCCGTTAACAGTAGAACCTTCAGCAGTTTGTACTAAAGCTCCTTGACCGTCACCGTATCCAGTGTTTTGCGAAGCACCAGCAACGTCACCTGAAATAGCAACTGTTGCACCCACATATGCTTGCATATTTGCATTAGCAGATAATGGGTTTAGTGGTCCAGAGATAACACCTGAAGTACCTGTAAATTCGGTTAACTGTGTGTTATATCCTAGTTCTGAGTCATCAGCAGCCGCAGCCGATGAGAACTTAGCACCTGTGTCGTACTTAGCTCGGATTGCATATGCATAACCAAGCGAAGAACTCATAGGTTGAACTCCGAATAATTCATGAGCCATTAACTCAGGAAATATACGGCGAACTGTTGGGATTACTATCCCAGGCCAACGAACATCGGAAGCTCCGATAGCTGTTGAGTTTTGTGTAAACCCAGCAGTATTCGTTGTTGTCTGTGCTTCTGCAACTAGCGAACCAGGTGTAGAGTCAGACTGGGTATTTTCCAATACCTGTGCTGTTGTTAAACGAACTTGCTCATTCGTGATGCCGTCACCAGCATCAAGAACGCCTGCCCACTTGTCCAACAGCTCTTCTTTTGATAAGTATGATACTGTTTTCATAGTTAGTTGTTCTCCTTTTTTTTCTTATCTTTTCTTTTTAAATTATCTCTTAGGAAGAAATCTTTCAGCAAGTTGAGCATACATATCTAACTCACTTTGTGCTTCTTCTACTTTTTCTTGAATAACAGGTGCTGAATTATCAACTTCTTCTGTTTCAAAATCTTCTGTTTGAATTTTTTCAAGCTCTTTTTCAAAAGCTTCATTAATTTCTTCTGAAGTTGATTCTGAGAATACTTTTTCTAATTTAGTACGCTCAAACTCTGGAAGATCAGAAACTTTTTCAGAAAGTGTATTTTCTGCATCTATCTTGTCAAGTTTTGTTTTATATTCAATGTTTCTCTTAATCGCATCATTAAGTAAATCAGATTTTTGAGAAAGTTCTTCTTGAACATCTTCTAATATATTGTCAACTTTAGTTTGTACATCATCATTTGTAATAAGGAGGGTATCACGCATTGATTCAAATGTTTTTTCAAGTTTATCTAGTTTAGCATAATCTACAACTGGTTGCTCTGGAAGATGATCTTCGACAACAGTACTTAAGTACTTGTCAATACCTTCAACAACTTTTTCTTCATTAAATGATAATTTTTCATTTAACTTATAATTGTAAAGTGCTAATTTTATTTTAGACTCACTAATTGTGTTTAATTTTTCAACAACAGAATCAAATGTTTCTTCAATCTTTTTAATTTCAGCATCATGATGTGCTTCAGACTCAGCTAATTTTATTTTTAAATCCTCTTTAGCTTCAACTATTGCTTTTTCTTTTTCAGCTTCAGCTTTTTCTTCTATTTGTTTTTGAATTTCAGAACCAAGTTCTTCAAAACCTTTAATTTGGTCCTCTGATAGGATACCTTCTTCGTTCAGCTTGTTTACAAACTGCTCAATAGCTTCTTTCATTATTTTGCCTCCTGGGGTGTTAAAATGTTTTGGATTCTATCAACAGTTTTGTGTTGAAGAATGTCTCCTAGAATTTCATTTGCCTTTGAAAAATCACCTTTCGTGATTGCCTTATAAAGGTTTTCTGTAGCTTGTTCCATATATAAATCTCCTAGAGAATATGCCTTACTGACTATTTATACAAATAAGTAAAAAAAATGACAAAAAAGTCCATTAATTTTACAAAAAATGTATACCTATATTCTAAATTATTTTAATATTTTTTATAAAGTCATTCACAGCTTTTTCAACGTACTGTGACTTCTCATGATTGGGTAGATATTTTAACTGATTTGTTAGTCTATCATAACACATTTCTGTTACAACACCATGTGTGTCAATCATAAAATCTTTTGATTCAAGAATACCTTCAACGTATTCACCTATTGAAGGGTCAGAAACAACATCAACTGTTGATAATTTATAACCTTTTACAACACCATCTTCCAATCTACCAACACCTCTTGTTGATTGTCCTAGTTTTGTACCATACTGAATAAGTGATGCAGTAATATCTCCAAGTGGTGTACCTTTAATATTATGTTCTGAATCTGTTGCTAGAATGATTGATTCACCAATCCAAGTTTTGTTGTCACCTTCTTCTAGTGAGATAATTCTTTGTGCGGCACGTTCTGAGTTAATATATGCATAATCTGGGTGTTCTAGTTCTCCTAATGCTCTACCTGGTTTAATAAATTCTTCATTAAATCTTTCGGCTTCCTTTCTCATTTCTTCGTAAGGGTATTTTCTTTTATTCATGTTTTCTTTTTCAGCTTGCATATAAGGACCACGAAGTTTGATTTGGCGAGGTTTACCTTCTATGTTTTCTTTAATGATTTCATAATCACCCCAAAAGTCATTTTCGGTAATAAGTTTTAGTGCTTGCATATTGTTCTCCTTTGAGTCTAGACTTATTTACACTTTTAAATAAAAAAAGCACCTAAATAAATAGGTGCTTTCCTCTCCTTTTTTTTATTATTCTAGTCTAGAAATCTTCTGAATCTTGCTCTTTTTCTTTTGCTATCGCCTTTTCGGCTGCCTCTCTAGAACCATACTCTGAAATCTTATCAGTCCAATATTCACGAACTGCTTGTTTTTCTGCTTCTACATCTAACATTTTATCATTTTCTTCAATGTCGTCATCTGTGAAACCTAGTATCTTCTTCATAGCAACAGTATTTGAGAATGAATCATCACCTGCTTGAGTGCTAAATGATTCAAATTTTAATTCATTTAGTTTAGCTGTTTGATATAAATCATATAATGCTGGTGGTGTACTATCTACGATTAAATCTCTATGTGTTAATTTATATTGTTCATATATATTTTTTAGTTTTAAGTGTGTAAAAAATGCTTCTTGAACACCTGATGCCATTTGTTGTTGTAGTCTTCTAACAAATTTAGCAAACTTATATTCTTCATAAGTAATATCTTCACCTTGACTTATTGTGTTTTCTGGTTGTTCAAATCTACTGAAAGGAACTTTTAATGATCTGTAAAGTTTTCTAGTAAAGAATTTTAAGTCTTCTAACTCTCCAAAGTCAGAACTACCACCAATACTTTCAACACTAGAACCTTCACTTCCGTCTGGTTTTAAGAACCAATAAGATTCAACAACTTGATGTGGGTCATACTCATTTGATACACCTCTATTAGAACCATTAGTTGCTTTTGTTGTTTTTCTTTGATTAAATCTTTTAACCATTTGTAATAATTGTTGTTGTGCTTTTTGACCACTTGTATTACCTGATGCTATATTGAATACTAATCTCTCAGGTGATCTTGCAACACGATAAATTAAAACACCGTCTTCAATTAAAATAAGTTGTCTATATGCTTGTCTAGCTTTATCAAGAGGTGGTACAGAATATGTCTTATTTGCATCAAATACACCGGAATGTATGTATGTAATCTGACTAAACAACAGAGGTACTTTCTTATCATCTTTAAATGCATCTTGATAAGAATAAGATGTTGAGTTTCTATCTACGTCATTAAAGTAATTAAAAGATTGTCCATAATTACTTGTAAGAACTTTATGTGACTCAGCAGGTGATATATCAAAATATATACCTATTAAATCATATGATTTTAAATCTTTTAATAATTCATATTTTGAGTTATCTAAAAGCTTAACAGAGAGTATTCCTTTATTTGATGCTTTTGGGTCTATAATATTTTCAAATGCTATTTCACCTTCAACAACAAATTGTCTTGCATAATTAAAAATGTTTCTTTCAAAATCATAAAGTTCAACAAATCGTTCAAACTCATCATTTAATATAGAAGTTTGTTTGTCTGAGAATTTTTTATCATTGTTTATTTTTAATTTTAAGAATTTACCATTATCATCCGTTGCATATATAGTATCGCAAATTTCATCAATAGCATCTGAAACTTCTACATGATTTGACATCGCTCTGTATTCATTAAGCCTTTTGAATTTTTCTGATGATACAGGTGCGGCCAAGAAATCATGAATTGAATCTTGTGATGGATAAGCAAGAGTTGTACTAATACGTTCATCTTCTCTATTAGGTCTTGTAACTTCAAAACCCTCATCTTGATCAATGTTTTGAACATCTTGCATCACCTCGGCAGAGGGATTTATTTCTTCTTTATTTCTTCTAAATCTATCAAATATACTAGCCATTATAATCTCCTACTGTTTGTATTTACTACAAATCAAATATATTTTGAGCAGTCTGCTCGTTTGGATTAAAAGGAATCCAATTCATTATATTACATAAATGTTTCAAGGGTTTAACAATATCTTTTTCAAACTTCGTTGTGTAATCAACTTGAAAAGCATTTGAAAATTCTTTTGGGTAAATGTCTTTATAACCGATAACCTCAATATTAAAAGGATTATCTTGATTTATATAACACCATTGAACATCATCTCCTACTTTTATTTCATCATATTTATCTTTTATATTAAAGTGTTCTAACATTTGATTGTAATAATGTGCGGCCTTTACATGAGTACTTGTGTGTGATTCTACTGATAGAAAACCTGTTGATTTTTTGTCTGTATTCCAACCTGTATTTCTTTTAACTTCTTCAAAAGGTAGAGTTTTATAGTTATCCCAAACATTTTCAAGTTCTTCATTGAATTTTGATTGGTCCCATCTTTCACGACATATGCGTTCAAATATAGTTTTAAGAAAATCTTTTACTTGAGGTGCTAATTCATTTTTAGCTATATCAACACCTTTATAATCAAACTCATCAGTCTTATGACCGTCTTTATCTACTATATGTAATATATAATGTTTCTTTGAAAAGAACATAGCTTCCATACAAAACTTCTCTCTAGAGAATGCTATATTAGAACCTTGTGTCGTATGAAATCTTTCATTTACAATTTTAGAACAATGTTCATTGATGTCTTTATTGACAAACTCATCGAGTTCTTTTGTTATCATTCGTATATCATGTCTAGATAAATTATCTATATCTTTTTCATTTTCTTCACAATACTTTTTGACTGCTGATTCATAGTTAATACCTATTGAATCTGTGTCACCAAATAAAACAATATCACCTTCTGCTGAATACTTATCTTTCATATGTTTAACAACAAATTCTGGAATATCTTTAATAACAAACTGACCATTAAGTGTGATTGATTGTGCAATATCAATATCATATATAGGACTAAACTCTGTACCAAACATACCATATATGGAGTTTAAGAATATCTTCCAAGTATACTGAATAAAATTATATTGATCTCTTTCAAACTCTAACTCTTTGATTACTTGAGGATCATAATCTCTTTCTTCTTTTGTTTTAGATATTTGGCGAATTACATCATTCATTTTATTCTGAAATTTTTTCCTGTCAGCATACATCTTTTTACAAAAAGTAGGAACAATACCTTCTCTAACTTCATGTTTTAGAAATAAAGTCTTATTGTCTGTATTGATACATTTACTTTCAAGTAACTTATCAAACTGTTCTTTGTTTAAGTGTTTAGTATCACCTTTTACTGTATGAACTGAATATTCATTATCACTTATCTTATCAAATGTACCTACTTTAGTTTCAGGTGACATATTACCTGATATTAGAGTATTAGGATATAGAGAGTTTAAGTCAATAACTGCAACACCATTTTTAAAGAAACCAGGCACTGTGGGAAATACAAATGCACCTTCAAATCGATGTGAATCTTTTACAGATTGTGTTACTTTAGGGAAAATCTTTCCTGTAGTATTATATGTATAAAGTGCAAGACAGTTTATGATATAAGGTATCGAAGAATAAATCTTTTCATAAGGTGCTAAAGACATATTACAAATACTTCTTGATAGTTTTAGTAACTGTTCTTTCTCTTCTAATAATACAAGAATTTCTACATCTCTTACGTTGTATTCAAAGAATTTCTGAAAGTCTTTTTTGTATAAGTCTTTCATTGAGCCTTCATACTCAATCTTACCAATACCTAAAACATAATCACCTACGTTACCTAAACTATAAGAACCTTTAGATTTCTTAAGAAACTTATTTTTGTATAAAACATAATAGTCCCAATTAGTAATACCGTCTATTACAAATAACGGTTCACCTGTCATTCTATCTTTGTGTTTTTTAACTCGATTAACTGGTGACATACTAAACATTGCTTCTTTACCTAATACACGTTCTATTCTACCACACATATAGGGTATATCGAATAACTTACCATTCCAAGTAGTGATTACATCAGGATAGTTTCTTTGATGCCAAGTTAAATAATGATTAAGTAATTTTACTTCACTATCAAAAAGAAACAACTCAACATCATCTCTATGTGATTTACAATCACCTAATGCCCAAGTAAAATACTTTTTATTATCACTATCATACACTGTAATAAGATTAATAGGATAATCTACTTTATCTGTTTCTGGAAACTCATCTTCAATCGCAATCTCAATATCAATATAGTGAACACGAAGTTCATGTTTTGCAAAATCAGTATTTTGATAAATGTTTGAATACTTAGAGTTTAAGAACTCAAACTCGGGTGTAGAAGATTCAAATATCTTTTTTTCTGGATGATCTTTTAACCATTGATACCTAGAAGAAGTTGTTTCAAAGAATTTACGTTTAAGATATGTACCATAAATGCTTTGTAAATTTGTTTTATAGTTTACCTCGTAAGTTACAAAAGACTTATGTGGTATTCTTTTATAGATTCTGTTACCTGATTCGTCCCAAGACCACAAATCAATAAATGCAGACTTTTTATCTTTAGATTGAACATATGAAATGTTTCTATACATATAGTATTATACAGTAATTACTCTTCAATTACAGCAATTAAACTATTAGGTTTGTATATGTAATACTTACCACTATCTGATTTTATTTCAGCGACAGTTTCGTCTTTAGTCATAAGTATTTTATCACCAATTTTAACTGGCGTATCTGTACCTGCTTTAATAACTTTACCAATTTTAGCATCAGCATTAGAATTAGGTAATATTATTGAACTTTGTTGAAAAGAGGTATCTAACTCAGAAAGTGCTTTATGTTCTAAAACAAAAGCATCTTCTTTTAAAGGCATATGTTCTTTTTTATCGTTTACTTTAACTATTACATTTTCTGAGTTTGTTATTACTACCGGATATGTATCATAGAAAGGTGAACAGTCATCAAACTTAACTCTATCATTTATTTTTAAACCTGTTCTTTTAACAGCATCTTTACCTATGCTAATTACTGTACCTGTTGAACCTTTAAAACCTGCAATAGTTTTTGTAGGTATGACAATACCTTTCATGTCTACCTCTTCAGCCATCTCGTCTTTTCTTATTGCAACCTTTTCACCAAAAACTTCACATTTTTTAGGGTCAAAAACACCATCTCTTGAGCCTATTCTATGTGCATCATCCACATACATATGGTCATCAGTTGGTGTATTATAACGAGCCAATATTTCTTCTGCATCAGATTGTCTAAATCCTGGTTGCATATATTATCCGTTTAAAAGTGTATTTTCAAGTAATATTTTTCCGTGATCTGGAATTATAACATTCGCTTCGCCTATTTCGACATCACCGTCTTTTGTTTTTTCCCATCTTTTACCATCTCTGATAAAAGTTTCACCTATTTTTATATCTTCGTATGCTACTTCTGTTCCTGTGTTTATGCTTTCTTCCATTTTAAACTCCTAATTGTTCTCTGATGTATTTAACAACATCATCCAATTCATTATTTACTTTCCATTCTTCATTAACTACTCGATCCATTGTCTCTTTATCTTTTGCAACTTCTTCGTCTTTATAGTCTCTTAATGTTTTTTCACATTCTTTATTAACATATATTTTATCCCAAGAATCAGGTACATCAAAGAATTGATTTAAAAATGGTAAGTGTCCTTTTTTCCAAGACTTAAATACAAATTCACTAAAATCAAATATTTTTAAATCTTCATTAAATTTTTCTTCATTCTTCTCAAGATCAATTAGAATAAAATCTCCTACTTCATGTCTGTTTGTAGTTAACATTTCACAGTTTGCGTGTCCTTTAAAACCTATTAATAATCTTGGTGATGGAAAGTTAATTACATTATTTGAGTTTTTAGTATAGCAATTAAAAACTAAACCTAAATTCATGTCAGTTAATAGGTTATAATACTCTTCAAGAGTTTCATTGTATGTTTCATCTATTTCTACATCATCTTCTATAATGAAGAGTTTTGTAGATTTTAATTCATGAGCTTTATCAATAATAGAATTTTTTGATTGTGATATACCTAATTCTGTATTATCAATAACTTCGATTTTTATGTTTCTATCAAATTCAATATCTTTAAATTCTTCAGGATTATCAGTTGATACAATTAAATTAAAGTCTTGTTTTTCAAACAAAGTTTGTTTAACACAACTTTTAATTATTGAGTCTACCCATTTAAAAGGTCTTTTATGATTTACAATACCAATAGCTATCATCTAATTATCTCCAAATCTTTTGATATTTCTTCTTGTTCTTTTTGAGTTTCTTGTTGTTTCTCTTGTTCTAATATTAAATTCAAATCAATATTTAAACATTTTTTGGTAAGTCTATAGAATTGTGCCCAGTCTTCTAGATTATTTTCTAACCACCAACCTTTACCTCCACGACCATTATCAAGTTCTTTTCTTTGTTTCTTAATAATAGATTTGAACTTGTCTCTACTACTTAATACATTATCAAGTTGCTCTTGTAACTCAGCAGAATCATCAAATAACAAATCAGTATATGGTTCATAAATATTAAGTCTTTGAGCAATAAGAGGTGTACCTAAAGCGGCCGCCTCTAAAAATTTAATATTAGATTTACATCTATTAAATTCATTGTTTAGAAGTGGCTGAACTATCACTTGACAATTTATCGAACCTATTAGATCAGGATAGTTCATAATATTTTCACCTCTAACTAAATCAAATTTACCTTTAAATTCAGGTGATTGTAATTGTTGAGGTACACAACCTACGAATACCCATCTATACTTATCCATTGTTCTTTTAATGAAAGGTATTATATGTGTAAAGTCGTCAATACCATCATTTTTATTATGTATGTCATAGTGTGTACTACTAGCTATAACACCTATTCTAGGTTTCTTTTTATTCTTATCATAATTATTTAATGATCTTTGTAAGTCATAGTACTGACCAAGCCACCATTTAGGTAGATAATTAGGTATTACTAAAGTCTTTTTAGGGTCTACACCAAATTTAGTAACATAATAATTTTTTAAATATTCTGTTGTAACAAGAATAAAATCTGATTGTTGCATCATCATTGATACATTTTTCATTAATTTAGGGTCTTGATAGGCCTCCCAAGCAGAGTTATACTTTGGAATATCATCCATACCTACAGCATCATCAATATTATAAACGACCCACATACCTGTTCTTTGACTAACAGGCACAATAAATTTAGTATAATAATCACATTGAACATCATTCACTTGTCTTTGAAGATGACATAAATTTACATCATTAAACCACTCAGGGTCTCCTATAAATCTACTTGTTTCTGTAAAAGTTACATTCGTAATACATGATTGAACTGCTAATCTAGGTGCTAACATTCTATAAAAATAACAACCAGATGTGTCTGCTGGATAATTTACAACTATAAAGGGTTTTTCACTCATATTATTTTCCTAACCTTGAATACATTGGTAGATGAATATCTAAAATGTTATGTATGACATCATTAATATTACTTCTCTTATTAAAAAGAACTTCGTCACCTTGTCTTTTATGTTCTAAAAATCCATTTTTAAAAAACATAACAGATGTGTTTTCTTTAATACCATAAAGAGATTTTAAACCTCTTGACATATCTTTGTAAAAAGAACCTTCAATATGAGATTCACCTACATAATTTTTACTTTTATCATATAGATTTAATGTGTGTTTTATAATACTTCGATCTTCGTCTTGGAGTTTACCTACAACAACTAATAGATACTTATTTTTGAGAGAGTTTGACAGTGCATCTTTATCTAAAAACATATACTAACCTTTTTTTACTAAACTTATGATGTATTATACTAAACAACTTACTTATTTATATATTAAAATGTAATAATATCTCTTGATTTTGCTGGTCTATCCGTAACTACTAATCGACCTACACTATCACCTCTAGAAGGAGATTTACCGTATATTCTAGGTATACCATTTCTGTCAGATGCCTCAGGGTCAAATGTTTGATCTATTCTTCTTGCTCTTAATCTAAAAAATAAGTCTTTTGATTTTGCATACTTCTTGGCATCTATAAGATTTCCATTTACATCTAAAACACCTTTTTTGAAAGTAGATTTAACATCCATGGGACCAATATACATATAATCAATAGGACCACCCATAGGTTTATTACCTATAACAAGTAATTTTTTATCTTTATCATTTAACTTACCATATGTATCAGGAACTTTATCTCCAAGTTTTAAACCTTTTTTAATATGATTATCATAGGCGGCACGAAAGAATCTTGCACCTAATCCAGGAATAATTTCCTCTATACCTCTTAATCCACCACCTGCTAAACTAGGTGCATTTGGACCTTTCATCGAAAGATTTATAATACCACTCTTTGTGAATAGTTGAACATCTGTATAAGGTTCAGAACCTGATTTTTGTCTACCAGTATATTTTTCTGCTTTCATCACATTTTTTATAGTAGAATCTTTAGACTTAACGGTAATTGGTTCATCTGCGTTTTCTTTTACAGCATTATTGATAGCCATAACAAATTCGTTTTCTTGTCTTTCGAAAGTAATACCGGCTTCTATCATTAGGTGATAAGCTTCTTGAAATTCTCTAAAGTACGACATTTTCCTCCTTATTCTGTTAGAGGTTGCATACCTAGTTTTTTACGAACAACATTTATCTTCTTAATTACTTTTTTCTGATTTGGTGAATTAGGCATTGACTTTAGTGCTTGAACTGTGAGTTTGTTTAGTTCTGATTGTAATTTAGCACCTTCTCTAGAACGCATCATGTCTTTACTTACCGTATCACCACTAAATAATTCAGTGATTTCTTCACCTTCAGCATATAAGGCACCTATCTCTATACCATTTACATAGTCAGGTAACATACCTTCTAAATCATCACGACTGTGTAATTCACTAGGTGAAAATTTTGCAAATATTGATTCGAAATCTCTCAGTGTAGGTAGTTTGCTTTTATTCTTCTTGATCTTCTTAACGATTTGTTTTGAAGTTAATTTTTTACCACCTACTAATATTTCATCAATCATAGAGTCATAGGCTTCTTGAATTATTCTAAAATCGGACATTTATTTTCCTTATTTTTTTAGGTATATAGATACTGCTTTATCTCGTCTTTTAATATCTTTAATTAATTCGATTTTAATCTGAATGAACGTGTGATAATCATGTGGATTTCGAATTAATATATCTCCACCTGAGATTTCAGGTACACCTTTTATATAAAACTTGTGATTTTGTCTATTGTCTTGTGTAATATCTGCAAATACAATTTTTTTACTTCTAATATCTTGAACTAAATCATTGATAGAGGATTTAGAAGCATTTTCATCTAAATCTAATACATCGTTTTCGTCATCCATTGCTGATAAAACATTTTTAGCGTCTAAGTAATCTGCCATTCCGTCTAACTTATTCACAGCGATTGCAACTTTATTAGTCCACCAAGTTGGTAAGTCTGCATCTTCTGGTAGTTCATCAATAGATATTTGCATTTTAGTTAAGGCAGACATTGCTATTTCGATTTGTGTTTTAATAGATGCAATATCTTGATGACCATCTTCATTCACTTTTTCTTCATTCATTCTTGAAAAAGCTTGCTCAGGTGATAAGTAATTCATTAATCTTCCTCTACTATTTCTAAAAAGCTTCTAGCTGATTCTAATTGATAATTAATTAAATCATTATAAAGAACGTCCATTTCTTTTTTATCAAAGAAATTCTTGTTAAGTACTTTTTTAACGTCAGTCCATGATTTTGCTTGCATTACTTCATCTGATGCTTTAAGTTCGTCAACATCTTCTTTATCTTTACCTGTGATTGAGTAGTTTCTTACTACAAAGTGTTTTAAATCACCTACATTTTTAATTTTCATTTTCTTGTTAGCGATTCTTTTTCCACCTTTTATTTCAGTAACATCCTCTTCTTCTTCAATCTCTTCTTCTTCTTCAATCTCTTCTTCTTCAGCATAACCCTTTACTTTAGTGATTGTTACATCAGTCTGATCAATTTCTTCAGGTTTTTCGATATAGTCTTCTTTAACTTCTTCAGATTCATCCATTCCTTTGATTAAAGAAGTAATAGCATCAAAAGTATCTTTAGATGGTTTAAGTCCTAATTCTTTTGCAATCTTTTTAGGGTCTTTAACACCTTTAGAAACTAAATCATGAAGGTCTTTCATTTTACCTTCATCTAAATCATCTAAACCAATTAGTAACTCTTCATCTTTTTTATTATGCATTTCAGATGCTAGTATTTTAACATCTTTAGTATATATTTTTTCTTCAACACCATGCTTGAATCTAACATCATACCATTCTACAAAACCTTCTTCATCTGGTATTGCGTGTCTACCATGTAAAGGTTTTCCTAAACCAAATTCAGAGTGTTCTATAATTGTAGCACAGTCATGATCTCTAGAATGACATAGTTTGTAAACTTCTTCTTTTGTATAACCTTCTACAACTTCTTCTTCATCTTCTTCTACTTGTGTGATTGTTACATCTGTTTGATCTTCTTCTTCGACATCTGGAGTTTCTGGATTTTCTTCAACATCTGGAGTTTCATCTTGATCTACTTCTTCATTAGTTGTAACCATTGCTTGTTCTAGATATTTGTCAATTAGTTCTCTATCTTTTGAATTAGCTAAATATAGAAGTGATAATGTAGGATAGTTCTTAGTAAAGAAATCTACAATAGATACACCAGTATTTTTATCATAAATTGGTTGTGTATTTGCAGACATATTATATACCATAATTGGGTCTGAATTTGGATCAATAGCAACTCGAATACTAAATAATGGTATCATGTCATCAGAGACAGTTGCGATATTATCATTATTTTCTTGTACTGGTACTGGTTGTAGTGTTTGTTCGTCTTTTAGAAACGCTTCTTGTAATTTTTTAAAATCTTCCATGTTAAACTCCTGTAAAATTAAGATAGTTATGGTATTTACTTTCCACAGAAGGATTTTGCATCAACCATAACTATCTTTGTTACTACTTTAATTTTTTTTCAATAAAGCCACTAGAACAAATAAAGCAACAAGACCAACTAGTCCGTTCTCTCCACCTATTCCTTTCACTATTGAAGTTACATTATTGATAACATCTGCACCAAATAATGCACCTGCACCGAATAAAACTTCAGCTAATATACTAATTGAGACTAATGCTACACCTATTTCTATAATAGACGATAGTCCACCTTTAATGTATGTTAGTATGTTTTCCATGTTGTTTTCCTTTGGTTTACGTTTCTTGATTTATTTTTGAGAAGAAAACTTTCTTCTCATCCATAAAAGTGATGCTCCTAATATTGTGATACCAAAGGTTGATGGTTCTGGGATTACAGACCAATTAATTGAATTTGGTCCATGTACATCTACACTCATTGAACCGAGTGCATCTGCTCTAAAAGATGAAAATACAACTAGGTATTGCTCTTCATTTAATTCTAAACTTGCGTTAAAAGGTCCGTCATCAGCAAAAATTCCATTACCTTCCATGGAATTAGTTTGACCGCCACCAAATCCATAGCTTGCTGAGTTATTATAAATTTGTGGTGCTTCGTGAATTACACTAATAGATGTTGGATGATTATCCGAATCATATATTAATAATTGTGTATCTGTAGTTGGACCGGATGTTCCTTGTAAACTATTTGTATAATTTGAAAAACTATAATCTACACCATAATCCGATGGTGTCATCAAAATCCATTCGTAATATGTTCTTGTTGTACCTTGGTGTGGACCAAAGCCTTCAACATATTTGTCACCTTCTAATACGACAGATACATCATAATAGAAGTAGTCGTCTTCACCTGTGATTGAAGTAACACTTATAGAAGAATAAGTGCTGGTTGTAAAACATAAACAAAACAAAACAATTAATTTCATTGTCTTCATTTTATTTTCCTCTATGTTATTTATCAAGTTCTTCTACTTTTAGAACTAATTTTTCAAATCTTTTTTCTAAAAAGTTTAATCTCATATTTTGTTCGGCATCAGCCGGTAAAGAACCTAATTCACCTCTAGGCCATTTAATTCTAAAGTCACTATTATGTTCTACGTCCATAGCAATAATTTTCTTTTCATGTTCTAACATCATAATTCTTTCATCAATATGAAAATATCCCACAACGGCTATTCCAACTCCAGCTATTAATGATAATAGATTTCTTAATGGTATTGTTATATTTGAATTTTCGTTTACGTCCATAGTTATTTCCTTTTAAATATTCTTCTTCCTACAAGTAAACTAAAACCTGTTAAAGTAATTAAGCTTAATGCTGTTGGTTCAGGTATAGTTGTTATACTAATACTAGAACCTGTTGGTCCTAAAACATTAACTTCTCCACTAATTAATTCTTCAGGGTCGTATGATGTAATAACTGCCCAATATGTTGTACTAGAATCTAATGTTTGTGTTAATTCAAATTGATAACCATTACCACCATTATAACTATCATCATCTTCTGCAAATAAATTTTTCTTTACGTCTGATAAATCAAATGTATTTTCATAAACAAAAAGATATGTATCTGCTTCTGTAAAACCATTTGTAGATGTTCCGTAATCATAAGAATCATGCGAAGTAATAAGATGATTTTGTGCAGTATAAGAACCATTTGTACTTACTGTAAAGTATGCAACATTATAATAGAATGTGCCACTATCTTCACTTGGTGGTGTCCAAGTTAATGCAGTTGTAAGATCAAAATCAAATGTTGTAATCAAATCAGAATACACAACTGAACATAACATCATTAAACCTATAATTAGTTTTTTCATTCGTGTATCCTTTTTCTAATTAAGAATAATGCTCCTGCTCCACCTAAAACTAAACCTATAGTTGCTGGTTCGGGTACTACAGCCCATGATAATTCATTAGGCCCATGTACATCTACACTCATTGAACCTAAAGCATCTGGTCTAAATGAAGTGAATACAACTAGGTATTGTTCTTCATTTAATTCTAAACTTGCATTGAACGGGCCGTCATCAGCAAAAAGTCCATTACCTTCTATGGAATTAGTTTGTCCACCGCCGAATCCGAAAATAGCTGAGTTATTATATATTTCAGGTGCATCTATAATTACATTTGTAGATGTTGGATGATTATCCGAATCATATATTAATAATTGTGTGTCAATA
>MDTB01004301.1_pt1 | contig 39828 bp, 37 predicted proteins | sample 811161 | NCBI WGS metagenome assembly MDTB01 (sample SAMN05326650, study PRJNA326480) | marine metagenome | isolation source: seawater | place: Mediterranean Sea | collected 2009 | reverse complement strand
ATTCATCTGATTTTATTCGTTATAGACGAGAGAAGAGTATTAATAAAGGATATGCTGGAGGTAAAACGGACTGTGATAGTACAAATAAACCTCTTATAACTGATTATAGTTATGGTGGTAGTGGTTTTCCTTTAGGACGCGGAAGACAGATGTTTGTAAATGGAATGAATAGTTATGGTCATTAATATTATTAGAAAATCTTACATCTAGATTAAAGACCTTAGAATCAACTTAAATAAATAATTTTATAATAAATTGTATGCAATATAAAGAATTAATCGATAGTATATATATTTCTACAAAAGATATTACAGATGGAAAGGTTGCTGATTATATTCCACAATTAGCAAAAGTAAATCCTAATAAATATGGAATTAGTGTTTTTGATATTAAAGGCCAGGGTTATTCTATTGGTGATACCAATGATAAATTCTGTCTACAATCATGCAGTAAACCACTAAATTATTGTCTTGCTCGTTCATTAAATTCAGATGTGCATAGTCATGTAGGATATGAACCGAGTGGTAGAAAATTTAATAGTCATGTGTTAAATCCGGATGGATTACCACATAATCCAATGATTAATGCTGGGGCCATTATGGTTTCATCATTAATTGGTGCAGATTTAGAGCCATCTAAAAGATTTGAATTAGTTAATGATTTTTATCATAAATTATCGGGAGAAAGAGAATTTATTAAAGAAGATAAAGATAGTATAGGTTTTGATAATACTGTTTATTTGAGTGAGGGACATCATGCCGATAGAAATGTGTCACTTGCTTATTATATGCGAGAGAATCGGGCATTTAAAGGTAATCCATCTGCAAATGATATACTAAATAGTTTAAATTTATATTTTCAGTGCTGTTCTGTAACAATTAATACAAATATTGGAGCTATTATGGCAGCAACATTAGCAAATGGTGGTATCTGCCCTGTTTCAAATGAACGTGTTATTGATACAGCAATTGTTCGCGATTGTCTGTCATTAATGTATCAATGTGGAATGTATGATTTTAGTGGACAGTTTGCTTTTAAGATTGGATTACCAGCAAAATCAGGAGTAAGTGGATGTTTATTATTGGTTATTCCAAATGTTGCAGGAATATGTATATGGTCACCTCCTTTAGATAATATGGGTAATCCAGTTAGAGGAATAGAATTTTGTAAACTGTTTGTAGAAAAAACTCATAATAAATATCATATCTTTCATAGTGTTACACATGTAGAAGAGCAATCCTTAATTCCAGAAGATCATGAAACTAAAGTACAAAAATTAATTTCGGCAGCGGCACAAGGAGAGTTAGAACGTATTAGAGAATTATATTTTGAAGGTGTGAATATAGAATCCAGTGATTATGATGGTAGAACACCACTTCATTTAGCATCCGCGAATGGTCATTTTGAAGTTGTAAGATATTTATTAGAGTTAGGTTTAGATAAAACAATGAAAGATAGATGGGATAATACTGCATATGATGATGCAAATAAAATTAGGACAGGCTTTATTGAAGCTGAAAAAAAAATTCCATATGATAATATTTGTCGTCTATTAGAACAATAAAGAGTCAATTTAGAATATAAAATATAGAACTACTATATAAGATGTCTTGGTTAGATTGTAGTGATTGTCATATAGAATCAAAAGATAAAAAAGATTTTGAATATTTTACCGGTACAAATATAGAAAATGCATCTCGTAATTATTCAATTTCACAAAATGTAGGAAATAATAAAATACTTTCCAGAACAAAAGTAGATACAGGCATTCACAATAATGAAATATATGCTCCTGTAATGCCGGCAAAATTTCAGTCAGCAGATGGTAGTGCAAGATTTAGGAGAGGACGTCGTGTATTTAATAGTACTGGAGATACATCTAATTTGTATGCACCTCAAATTAAAAAGGGAGGTAAACTACTTGGTATAGATGGACAAGATAGGTCATCAGGTTCATATATAGAAAGACGAAAAGCTATGGCTATAGGAAAGGGAAGTTATTCTCAACATACAGAGCATTTAGCTTTTGCTAGAAGAAATATAAATGATAGTATTAGGGCAAGACGTAGAGCAAGGTCAGGTGGTTCAGTAGCTCCGGCTAAAAAAGGAGCAATAAGAAGAAAATATTAATTATTTTACTGAATCTTTACCACATTTTTTTTAACTAATTCATCTAAATAATCAAGAAATGGTTGAAATCCTATAGGTCGGGCATGTCCAAATATATTTGCGAAATGATTACCTTTAAACGGTTTAGGTCGACCATGATAACATCGTGCACTCTCATAAAGAATAATCTCTCCTGGTTTGATAAAAATTTCTTGTTTACGTCCATAATTATCAATAAAGACTAGGGGCCAATCTTCATCTACATCTTGAAAAACATTAATAATAAAACTAATAATATGAGTACTATATACATCTGTATGCATTTTTAAAACAGCATCTCTCTGATAATTTCTAATACCATAAATAGCCGTCCATTCTAATGCTTGACCAGACCATTCTTCTAACATTTCAAGAAGCTCTAATTTAAGATGTGTTATTATCTCATTACTTAAAGAGAGCATTTTTGCTGGACAAGTTTCTGTTAATCCTTTGCTTGTATATAAGAAATTTTTTAAACCATCATCATATATTTCTTGTTTCATTGTTGCTTGATTATCTTTATAAAATTGTTTCAGTGTATTAGCTAGTTCTTTTGAAATCTCTCGTTTTTCATAACCTAAACGAGTATACACTGGCATTAACTTTGCTATCATAGGTTTAAAGGGTGAATGAATATGATCTAATTTAAATTCGCGAAACCATTTTGTAATAACAAACTTTTCACCTTTAATTGGTGGCTTACCCCAATGTATAGTTTCTTGAATATCTCTACCTTTAGAATCCATATTGTTCCAGATAATTCCCATACCTTCTTTGGGTTTTATTGTAATATCTAAATCTGTATACTCAGTCTCTCCACCTTCTTCAACGGTATTAAGATATAACATAAAGGTCCATGTACGTTGTCCTTCTCTCGCAGCATACATGTTCCATTCATCAGAATTTCTAGTAAACCAGTCAGTATGTGGTTTAAATTGATTCCCCGTTTTATAATATTGACCTTGGGAAGTTTCACTTCGTTCATACTCTATACCTAAATAGCTAGTCATTTGAGCTTCAAGAGCTTTTACAACTTTATCATTTTGTGGCATATTACATGTTTTACTTGTACGAAAATATTTATCTGGTTCAGTATTTTCTGTAGTAATAGTTGATGAACGATGGTTTTTTTTAATTAGTGATATAAGATATTTACAGGTTTTTTTATCTAAAAAATTTTCTATAATATTTATATTTGCTGAACTAGTTTGGACCCGTTTAGCATTTGGAAATATCAATTTATCTAAAAATTTATAAGCTTGCATATTTCCAGATGATTTTGTATCAGGTTGTTTTTTAGCTAAATAATTAGAATAATTTGGACTATTATATTTTGGATTATTTCTAAAAGGAGTTAAATCGATTTTTTCACTAACTTCTTCTTCTATAGTATCAAGACTAAATCCTTCACGCAACATGATTTCAACTAATTCAGTACTGTTACAACCACGGGCTAAATTTGTTTGTATCCAAGATTTCCAACTATTATCTAATTTCTGCATATTATAATAAAATATAGAAATTAGATTTATATATTTTACATTTAATATTTTTACAAATGTACAATTAATATAAGTATATTTTATGTATGTTAATATAATATGCTATGGTTATGCTATATTATTTTATTCTTTATCATAAAATTGTATATTAATTATTTATTAGATCCTATTCCTGGTCCAATACCTTTACCTTTTATAGGAAATGTATTGGATTGTATAAAGAGTAGTCAAGTATCAAATAAACGACTTTATGTGAAAAAGGAACAAAAAAAGTGGGGTGATGTAAAAAAAATATATTTACCTACATTTTCTTTATTTTTTCTTGAAAGATGTGTTTACATTCATAGCTCTAAAGATTTAGAAATCATTTTAAAGACTCATTTTAATAATTTTGAAAAGGGATATTTACAGCGAGAGATATTTCAAGATTTATTAGGAGATGGGATTTTTAATCAAGATGGTGAACTATGGAAGCAACACAGAAAAATTGCTAGCTATAAGTTTAGTCTTTCACATTTAAAAAATCATATGTTTGATATATTTGTAAAACATACATTGATTTATATAGATAAAATTAAAAAAATGAATGGATGGTTTGATATACAAAGACTATTATTTGATTTTACTATGGATACTATTTTAGAAATAGGTGTAGGAGTAGAGGGTTCTAATATATTATGTTCTAATTTCAGTAAATATTTTGATTATATTCAAGCTAGATGTGAAAAACGATTTTATAGTCCATTTTGGAAATTAGAGAGATGGTTAAACATTGGTCAAGAGAAAATAGCGCAAGAATATCTTAATAAAATAAATCAATCAATACAAGCTATAATAGAAAAACATTCGGGTAAAGGAAAAGATATTCTTTCACATTTTATGAAATCAAATGATATGATGATTAATTCAAACAATTATTTGAGAGATATTATAATTAATTTTATGGTAGCTGGACGTGACACAACCGCTTCCGCACTAACCTGGGCAATTTATGAATTAGGCCGTAATCCAGATATACTAAAAAGATTACAACAAGAAGTAAATTCAAAAGACTGTACTATGAAATCATTTCAAGAAATGATTTATCTCGACGGGTTTATTCATGAAATATTAAGATTATACCCCCCTATTCCAGTAGATTGTAAAGTTTGTTTGCATAATACTGTATTATCAAATGGAGTTAAGATAAGAAAAAATGATAGAGTATTTTATGTACCTCTTTTAACAGGGCAACAAGCATCTATATGGGTAGAGCCTGATAAAATAATTCCTGAAAGATGGTACTCTAAAATATGGACACAATATGAATTTCCAGTATTTAATGCTGGATATCGTTTATGTTTAGGTAAGCCAATGGCATTACTGGAGATAAAGATATTTTTATATTTTTTTATATCAAATTTTGGTCTAGATATTAGTACAAATAAAATAAAACAAATATCTAATATTACTTTAAATATAAAAGATGGTTTATGGGTAAAAACCAAAATATTAAACTAAATATAAATACTATGGAAAAAACTATTAAAATAAGTCCAGATTTATTTAAAGTTAAATCGAGAAATACTGGACATCAAAAAACTCGTTCAAATAAAAATATAAAACGATTGTTAAGTAAAATTAAAGAACATGCAAAACAACATAGTACAAAAAATAGTAAATTAAATAATAAATCAGATACATTAAATACAAATATAACTAATTTTGAACAGCATATAGAATATTTAGAGTCTATACGTCAAAAACGTAAAAAAACCAGATCAAATCGTCCCCAAGAACAAGTTAATTTAACTGTTCCAGATGGATTAACTCCAATAGAGATTAAATCTCCTCCTAAATATGGAATATTAAAAGGTGGCCCTACTCCAACAATGAGAGAGTGGAAGCAGAAAACACAAAAAAACTTACGCCTAAATAGTTATTCACCATATACAAATCAATCATCTTCTACAATATTAGATAATTTATCTGCAGGTTTATCATCTACAATATCAGATAATTCATCTGGAACAATATCTTCACATGCTTCAACTAATAATATATTAAAACGAAAGATTGAAAATAAATTTAAATTAGGCCCCGGTAAAGATAAAAAAACTACATCTATATTTATCACTAATAGGCGAACACGAAAAAAAATACAAGATGATATTCAAATTTTAAATAAAGCTTCTTTATCTCATGTTAAAAGTTATTTAAAAAAATACAATTTATATAAATTGGGTAGTGATGCACCACCAGATTTATTAAGAGAAATATATAGAAGCGCACATTTAGCAGGAAAACCAGTTATAAATAAATCTTCAGAAAATCTAATTCATAATTTTTATTCATCATAATTTAATTAAATCTTGTACTCGCCAATATTCAGAAGTTCCATTAGGAAGAGGACGTCTAATAATAAATGGAATTTTATTTTGTTCTAATTCCATTAAAGCAATTGTATAATGGTCTATAATATTATTTATTTTAATAAATGGTGGATGTCCTTCTTCAATTTGTTTAGCTCGTTGACCTAAAATTTTAGTTTTTTCATATTTAGTTAAAATAGGATTAGTTTTATGTCTACTATCAATAATATTATTGTCTTTATCTTTTTTAATTTTACTTAATAAAAGTAATTCTTTATAATTAATTGATTTTAGTTCAGGATGTAGAACATCTACTTCTAAATGATCAATTCTAGGAAAATCATCATCATCTTCATCTAATTCAATTAAAGGTTTATTTGATAAAGAAGATATACTATCTAAATTTTTGGATAAAATTGTAGTATCTATATTATTATCCTCTATACTACTAATTTCATCGTCTGAATTAGAATTATCTGAAATAACTGACTCTAAATCACTAGCATCAGAATCCATAATATATATATCTATTATATATATTTATATTTCAATTTATTTATTTAATTTCCAATTAGTATCACAAACAGTACATAAATATATATATTTCATTTCCTTTTCATCATATTTAATATAAATAACATCTTTAGGATGTTCCTCTGTATTGGTTTTACAATTTAAATTAGGACATGGAATATTTGTAATATGAGGAAGTGTAGGGTCTAATTTTGTATATTCATTTATAATATATCTTTCAGAATTAACATTTTTTGAAATGATATTACTATTAGTTAATTCACTATTTTCATCACCACACTGTTTACAATATAAAATTAATTTGTTTTGATTATTTTCTTGTATTTTAGTATAATATAAATTATCGCATTGTTTGCAAAAATTCATCTGTATATTATATATCATATATTTTTAATTCAATTTTTGTAATAACTTATCATAATCAATTATTGCATTTATAGAATAAATTTTTATAAAAATATTTTGTTTATTAATATTTAAATCTTGTATGTGTTCTATAACTTTCATTTTGTTATTATCATAGTCTTTAGTTATAATATCTTTAAATATATCCCGTGTTTCTATATTTAATTTATTAGTACCTACTTCATAAAAAGCGGTTAAATAATTATAATATTGGATAACTTTATTATAATTTTGAAAATCTTCATGATTTTTTGTAATACCTGGTTCATTTAAAAGTGGAGTATTATTAAATAATAATACCAATGATAGTAAAATAGTGGAAATTGATTGACACGATGACCATTGTTCACCATTCCAAGTATTTAATATGGATAAACAACATTTTCCATTACGATATAGATTGGGATGAAAGCGTATTTTATAATTATTTGTTAGATAAGTAACTAATGGAGGTTTTGTAGGATAGTTTTCTGGAAAATCTAATTTAAACATATAAAAGCCATATTGATAAAGAGTATTTTTTGGACCAATAATTAAAGCATAACCTTTATAAATATTTTCTTCATCATGTTTATAATATATTCCTTCACTAATGAGAGGTTCTTTCATTAATTGTGTTACATCTTTAATAATACGTTTAACTGACATTTATATAATTTTATAAAATATTTTTATATTATAAAAAATTGAGTTAAAATTTTTGTATTATATTAAAATAATGACCAGTGAGTATCATCAATTTTTAAAAAACCATAAACATATTAAAGGTGAGAATGATATAACACATACACGAATACCTAATCCAACACTAAATATTTATGGGGGTTCTTTTAGTATTCCAGAAGAAGAACTGAATAAATTTAATCAACTGTATTATAATTATGTATTTGAAAAACGACAGAAAGAATATCTTACCGAAAAACAAATGTCTACTGGAGGGCCATTATTAATTGATATAGATTTGCGATTTGAACCTAGTATAAAAATAAGACAATATAATGAGAATCATATTATTGATCTAATTCAATTATATTTAGAAGAATTAAAAAAATTAGTAGTCTTTACAGATAAGGAATTTAATATTGTAGTTTTTGAAAAAGAGGAAATGAATCTACAAGATACTGTTAGTAAAGATGGAATACATTTATTATTTGGTATTCAATTAGACCATACAATTCAAAAATTATTACGTGAAAATATAGTAAAAGAAGTTGGTGAGATATGGAATGATATTCCAATTATTAATAGTTGGAATTCTGTATTTGATGAAGGAATTAGTGCCGGTTATACCAATTGGCAGTTATTTGGATCACGAAAACCAGGTCATATGCCTTATAAATTATCTAAATATTATAGTTGTCAATATTTAGATGATTTCGAGCTAAACCAAATGAGTGACTATGATATGGAAGTACTTTTCCCTCAAATTTCTGCAAGATATACTAAAAATCCCAAATTTGAAATTCAAGATCATGTAGTAGTTGAACCATTATCAAAGCCTAAATTAAAAATAAAACAGATAGATAATACTGAACCAGAAAATATATCATCACAAGAAGAATTAGATCATGCTATAGAAAGTCATTTAAAAAAATGTAGAGATGAAAATAATGATGATACATATTTAAAAGACACTGGAATGTTTCATTTACAAGAGATACATGAATATACTATGTGTTTACCTGAAAGTTTTTATGGTCCTGGTACATATAGTAATTGGATACGCGTTGCGTGGGCTTTACGTAGGACTCATAATAGTTTATTGTTAACATGGTTAAAATTTAGTTCACAATCTTCTGAATTTAAGTTTTCTGATATTCCATCTTTGTGTAAAATATGGAATAATATTAATGTTAGTGATGCAGAGAAAAAGCTAACTGTACGTTCAATTATTTATTGGGCAAGAGAATATGGTAGTAAGTCTGAATTATCAAAAATAGAACATAGTTCTGTAGATTATTTTGTAAGGGAGACGTTAAAACCGGGTGGGGCAACAGATCATAATTTTGCAATGGTTCTTTATACAATGTTTAAAGGTCGTTATGTATGTGTTAGTGTTAAACATAACATTTGGTTTGAGTACAAGAAACATAGATGGCATAATATAGATTCTGGTACAAATCTTAGAGCAAAAATTTCAAAAGATATGCATAAAAGATATATTCCTAAATTAACAGAAGCAACATCAAAATTAGCTGATTTAGATAATACAGAAGGTGAGCAAAATGCAAAAGATTATATTGCTTTCTTAATTAATAAATTAATGCCTCGTTTAAAGCAAACATCAGATAAAGATAAGATTATGAAAGAGGCTAGAGAATTATTTTATGATGAAGATTTTATTGAGAAACAGGATAGTAATCCTTATTTATTAGGGTTTAATAATGGGGTGTATGATTTTGATGAAGAAAATTTTAGAGATGGACGACCGGATGATTATATTGTAAAATGTACTAATTATGATTATATTCCTGAATACAAATTAGATAAAACTCTATTGAATGAGGTTGACCTTTTTATGGAACAATTATTTCCTGTACCAGAATTAAGAAAGTATATGTGGGAGCATTTATCTTCTACATTAATTGGTACTAATGAAAATCAAACATTTAATATTTATAGTGGAAGTGGTCGTAATGGTAAATCAATGTTAGTATTATTAATGAGTAAAGTATTAGGAGATTATAAAGGAACCGTTCCTGTAACATTAATTACACAAAAAAGACCAACTATTGGTGGTACATCATCAGAAGTTGTTGCTTTAAAAGGAACACGCTATGCAGTAATGCAGGAGCCATCAAAAGGTGATAAAATAAATGAAGGTATTATGAAAGAATTGACTGGTGGAGATCCATTACAGGGACGTGCATTATATTCAAATAGTGAAGTATTTATTCCACAATTTAAATTAGTATGTTGTTTAAATCAATTATTTGATATTGAAAGTCAAGATGATGGTACATGGCGACGTATTCGTGTATGCGAATTTATGTCTAAGTTTTGTGAAAATCCTGTAAACAATGACCCAGAACAACCATATCAGTTTAAGGTTAATAAAAAATTAGAAGAACGATTTGATGATTGGAAAGCGGCAATGGTATGTCGTTTAATTAGTATTTCTAAAATATTAAAAGGAAATGTAAATGATTGTGAGATTGTTATGGCGAAGAGTCGTGAATATAGAGAAGACCAAGATTATTTATCTGAATTTATAAAAGAGAAAGTAGAAGTACGAACGGGTGGTATTATTAAGAAACGAGAAATTGCAGATGAATTTAGAGATTGGTATAAGAATAATTATGGTATGAGTATGAAGGGTATAGCAAGCGTTCCTAAAAATAAAGAAATATGGGATATAATGAATAAACAATATGGTAAGTATAAAGGAGGTTGGAAAAATGTCTCTATTATTTATGATGAATAATTTATTTTAGTATATACATCAATAGGAATAAATTTAAATATAAAATGTATTATTATAAAAATTAATTTTGTAATTGGTAAAGCAATAAATGGCCATATATAAAAAAAGATTAATAATGTAATATCAATATAATTATTACGATATCCTCCAGCTTTCCATAAATTTTTGCGAAAAAATAAATAAGTATACATAAGTACAATAATTATATATGCGGTAAGCATTATATTTTTCCACATAATCATAGTATTATTTTGTTCTACTTCATAACTAATTTTTCTTTTGTTTAAAGAATTTTTATCTTTAATATTTGTAGATTGTTTCATATTTTTATTATATCGTTTCATATTCTGCATAACTGATATTTCTAATTCTCTATGATAGTCTAATGTATTACTATATAATTTAATTTCTGATTGTAATTGTTTTATTTTATTATTATGTGTTTTTTCAATCAATTGTTTTTCTGCTATAGCTTTTTTTTCATATTTTGCGCGCTCTATTTTATTCCAACCTTCATTACCTTCTAAAAATACAAAATAATTTTTTTTGGCCTGCCGAAGATTTTCAGGTGCACTTATAGCTGTTTCCTTAGCTAAATAATATTTTTCTTTAAGGTCATTTTTTGTTTTATTGTTATGACATATAGTTCCTGGTTTGCAAATTAATTCTGGTAAATTATTGATTATATCTTGTATACTATCATTAGCAGATTCAGCTTCTTTAACTATGTCATCTATAGGACTATTTATTATATCGATATCAGCTACTTTTGTATTAGCTAATTCAGTTAATTTTAGGTGTTTTATTTGATCATATGAATTAGGATTTTCTGGTTCTTTTTGCATCTAATAATAGTTAAGATTTTATCTAATAGGTAAACGACATTGACCTAGGTCTTTATCATAAATAGTTCCTTTAGAACAACACGCTTGATCAATACACATTTTAATTCTAGGCCCTGATATTGTTCCTAAATTATTTGTATCATTATTATTTGGTATAGTATTAAAATCGTATTCATTAAAATTCATGTTATCTCTTGCTAATATATCCATATATTTATTAAAGGAATATATAATCATAATAATTATTATGACAAATATAAGTATTTTTCCTAATGTTGAGGGAATTATATTATAATTTACTAATGCTGCTAAAATTAATAATGGAATTAAAAATAATAATATTGTTTTAAATAGACTAATATAACTTAATGAACGTGCATTATAATATTCATTAATTTTTGTCATCCGTCTTTGATTTATAAGATTATCTGATTGATGTGTTTGATATTTTAACTTAGATAATTCTGATTCAATTTCTCCTATAAGCTTTTCTTCTTTTGTAAGTTTAGGTGTAATTGTTTGGAATAATGAAGTTTGATCTTGAATTGATTTAAATAGTTGGTCGCGTTTTATAGCTAATCGTTTAATTTTATCTATAATTTCTTCCTTTTTATTAGGATTTTTATGTATACTATCATATAACATATTTTCAGTATTTTGGATATTAATAATTTGATTTAGTAAATTTTTATGACTAGTTTTAAATTGCTGTAAAATATTCATCGGTTCAATTCTAGGTAATAAACACATTACTAAAATAATTCCTATTAATATAAAATATTTTATCATATAATATTAAAATATTTTATTCTTCTAAACAGAGTAATTTAGTTGTAAAATTTAGAGCAGTTGTACAAACTTTATAATAATTTTTTATCTCAATTGAAAAATTGTTATTATTAAAATTTAAATCTTTTTTTGTATTAGCATCACCATAGTAAAATAAATTTTCATAATCATCATCATCTAAATTTCTCCACCAAAATGTATTAGTTAGAACATTTTTTTTAGTGGTATTAAAAAATAATTTTGTACTACTATTTAATAAACAGTGATTTGTTGTAAAGGGTTTTCCATTAATTGTAACAATATTTAAATTAATATTGTCAATATCTGAAGTCACTTTATTTATTTGACTATAAATTTCTGATATATAATATTTATTATCTTCTTTATCATATTTCTCTAATTTAAATTCAATAAATGGATATGAGCAATATATTAAATAGGATAATTGTTTATATACTGTATTTAAAAATCTGTTTATAATATTAATTCGTGTTGCACTTATAGAAAACCACCATTCGTTTTTATGATAAGATAATATATATACATACATGTAGTTATTCTTATCATTTTTAAAAATATTATTTTTATTTGTATAAAACCATACCTGACCAGTAAATCTAATATCAATGTAGTCTGGATTTAAATAGATTGGTTTTAGTTTTATATTTTTTTCTATATTTTCAATATTTTCACTTATTAATATATCAATATTATCAATATCTAGCTCTAATTCTATATTTTTACCAAAACATTTTTCACTATAACAATTATAACTAGTTGTATTCTTTGAATATTTATTTGAATTATTCTCTGCTATTTGTTGTGCGATTTGTCTTGATTGTAATGATGAACCTTTTTTACCTACAGGAAATCCTTGCATTCCATATTCCCATGCTGTATAAGGATATTTATTATTTCCTCCTTTATATGTTCTTTTAACTGGTACATAGTTATATATTGGTATAGCAGAATTATCATATAATATAAAACTTTTATTACCAGGTACATCACTTTTAGATGCGGTTGAAGTAGTATTTTTTACACATTTTAGTGTTTCAGCACTATTATTATTTATAAAACGTCCAGTAATTCTATTTTGATTTTTAACTGCTTTAGTATAAAGGTTGCTTTTTTTAAGTGAACTTTGTGTATTTGTATGTTGTAATGTTAGAGCTTTTCGTTTCATATTTAATTCCGCAAATGAAATGTCTTTATTAGTGGATTTATTAAGACAAATTCCTTTAAATCGTGTCCAATATAAACTATATGATGGTATTTGCGAACTAGATTGTATATTTGGTTCTGATGTGGCTTGTACATTTGTTCTAATATAATACATATTACTATAGTATTACATAATACTATTTACTATTATTAAAAAACCATCTTAAAGAAAAATAATTCGGTTTAGCTTTTGAGAGATTTTTATTATTTTTTATAGTTAAATTAGGACCATTGCTAACAATTGATTTAATACTTTGTGATGAAAGTGCACTATTCCAATACCATAAATTAGATAAATATCCTGAAAAACCTCCATTTAATGTAGTATATACATCTCCATAATTTTGAAAAGGCACACTATTACATTTATGACTCTTAACAATAGTACCATTGATATATACATCAACAGTAGTATTTTCACATCGTATAACAATATTTATCCATTTATTTAGAGGAATGTCTTTAATGATAATTTTTTCATCGATTTTTTCAAAAGTATTCATAATAATTAATAAATCATTAGTATTGGGAGTAATATATAATCCTGGGCCGTTATTAGGATGGTTTAATCCTATAGGTGATTGACTATAATTAATTTTGTCATTACCTTTATGAAATATGTGCCGGTATTGATTTTTTTTATATTCTAAATCTTCTATAAATATCCAAGTAGACCAAGTAAATTCTATACCATGTTTTTTGTTTACTGATCTAATAATTGGTTTACTATTTTTGATATTAGGATTTGATGGAATATGTTGACTAAATTTTGCATCAATCATACCATCCATAATATGAATATTTCCGGAAGGAAGCATAAACCATCCAATTATACCAAATCCAAAGCGTAACAATGTCATAAAAATAATTAATACTAATAGTAAAAATACTACTTTAGAAACCATACTATTTGCATCAAAAAATTCTTTACTTTTATATAATACTTCATCTGAATAATTCATAAGTTTATCTGGATATTCTATAAATTGATTCGAATAATTCATATATATACAGAGTTTAGAATTTTTATATTTCAAAACTAGTTAATGTTTTATTATCTTTCAAAAATTCTAATTTAAATCTATATTTATTTAATAATGAAACTAATATACTACTATTAGACCCTTTTTTATATATATTATAGGCTTCTTCTGGATTAGTCGCATCTCCTATGTATCTAAAACTAGCTGTATGTCCAGAAAATCCTCCGTTTGGTGTGATATTTATATTTGTTTTACCTTTACTATTTGCTATATTTTCTAATATACATGTTTTAACTAATTTACCATTTATATATACATCCATTGAACGATCATATACACTTATTAATATATTAACCCATTTTTGTATAGGTATATCATTTACTATACAAGTATGAATTAAATTATGGTCTGATGCTAGATTTACATTTATTTTTAAATTATTTTCTTCTTTATCTAATAACATTGAAAAGCTATTATTTCTATCAATAATATACTTATCTTCACCAAAACGATAATTCCAGTCATCAATATAAGTCCAAATAGAATAAGTAAAATTAGATTTAGATATATTATCTATTTTAGAATTACTAATAGTAATTTGTTCTTTTGCATTATTGGTTGTAGTTAATCGGTCATCACTAAACAAATATTTTAAAAGATAATATAATATAATAATTATTATTATGACTCCTAATATTGATAAGTAATTCATATATATTAGAAAAGAATTTATTTTTGATAGTTGTATAAATATTTAATTTGTATTCTAGTTAGTCGTTTTCTAAAGAGTTGTAGATATTTTATTCCACCATGAATTCCATTTGTCATTCCTGTTGTAATTTTATCACTATGATTGATAAATGGCATAATATTATTTTTAGAACCTACTAATTCATTATTCAAAAATACATCTAGAGTACTATTATGATAATTAATAACAAAATGATTCCATTTTTGCAATTTTAATTTATCTGTATTAAATGTTGCTATTTGTTTTGTTTTACCATTTAACATATTAACCAATAAATTATTTCCTTTTCCTTTGTATAAAAGTTGAGGTCTATTTTGATAATTTATAATAGGTGTATACTTATTATAATGTATATTTGTATTTAAAGGTTGTGGATTTATATAAATCCAAAAACTAATACTATAGTTGTAATGATTTTTTTATAGGAATATTATAAGATTGCAGATTATTTAAATAAATAGGTTTATTTATTAATGTACTATAATATGGTAAAATAATATAGTTTAATCCATTTCTACCAAAAAAATATCCTAAACATAATATAATTGTAAAAGTAATTATTGCTATATCTATATAATTTGTTGTTAAATATTTATTTAATAATTTATGTTTTAACCATGTAAGTAATTCTATAAAATTTTTATAGTACAATAATGATATTGTTATATAGAGTAATAATAAAACTAATATAGTAAATAAATTGTTAGAGATATTTGTTGTAATATTAAAGAAAAAATATAGTAAAATAACAATACCAGCTACATATAAATAATTAATATTTTGAAATAATTTCAGTGTAGGATCTATTTTTAAAATAACTAATATTAAAATAAAAAAACTAAATATACTAATTGAAATAAATGCATTGTAATTTTTTAAAATTAATCCTGATGTATCATATAGATTTAAACTAGAAATAGTCCATAAAAATATAAATATAAATAGACATATAGCTAAAATAGATGTAACTTGTCTCATAATACTAATAAATATTATAAGTTTTCAAGTGCAGTTTTTTCCCCATGACAATTTCTACATAGTGCTACTAAATTACTTATATGATTTGAACCTCCTTGATCTAATCTAATTCTATGGTCAACCTCAAACCATGCTGGTAATTGAGTATTACATTTACCACATATCCAATTTTGACTAGCTGCTACATATTTTTTTTTTGTTTCACTAACACTACGTTTAGTACGTCCATCTTTTGTAGAACTATAATTTCCAGAATTTAATATCCGGTCTTCACTATTTGTCATATTAAATACTGGATTAAATAAGTGTTTAGCTTGTTTATCTATAGGCATATATTGAATAAATTTATTTAAATGTACCATTAATTCATGACTACGAGTTGGAGAACGCTTTATAAGTATATAGAGTGATAAACCAATAAATCCCCATGTAGCCATTGTATAATACTTTTTCCAAGATAATAACTGTTTTAAATATTTATTATCATAATAGGTATTAATAATCAAAAATCCTGTTATAATAATTATATATAGTTCTAGTTTCATTATATATTGTTTTTAGAAAAGATTATTATTAATAGAATAATTATAACTATAAAACCTGTATAATTAAAATAATTAATTGTATTAGATTTTTCTGGAGTATAGGTGTATAATTTAATATAATCTTTGTATGATAATTGTGGTTTATTCAATTGTATATTAATTCTATTATGAATAAAATGTATCCATTTACATAATGCATCACGGCTATCTAAATATGGTTTCATAGGATATTGATCTAGTATTTCGCTAAACTTATCGCCTATTTCATGGTCTGGTATAAATACTGGTAGGTTATGAAAAAAATCATATATTTTTTTTTTCATAACACTATTTGGTTGTATAGGATAATGATGGCAAATAATATGTAGCGTTTTCCAAAATGATGGACCCCATGTACTAGTATTTATAGTCATATACAATAAATAAATAAACATTTAAACTTCTATATATATATATGTATGACTGAATTTTGCAAAAATTGTGGACATAAAGGGCATTTATATCAAAAATGTAATCATCCTATAATTAGTTTAGGAATAATTGCAGTACGATTTAATCCTACTTTGCAATTTTTGATGATATGTAGACGAAATACATTAGGATATGTTGATTTTATTCGTGGTAAATATGAACTTGATAATGTAGAATATATTCAATCTTTATTTGATATTATGACTAAAGATGAGACTGAAAACTTATTACAATTAGATTTTTTAACATTATGGAATAATTTGTGGCAAAATAATAAACATCAATATGAATCTGAATTTCTAAATGCTAACTATAAATATATGCAATTATTAAAAGGATGTAATATTAATGAAAAAATATATTCAATTAAATATTTTATAGAAAATATTAAAATTGAATGGTTAGAACCTGAGTGGGGATTTCCTAAAGGAAGAAGAAATCATTTAGAAGGTGATTATGATTGTGCTTTAAGAGAATGGTCAGAAGAAACGGGTTATATATTTTCTGATATTAATATTATTAAAAATATTTCTACTTATAATGAGATATTTGTAGGGACAAATAATAAAGTTTATAAATATAAATATTATGTTGGCATAATGGATAAAAAACCCGTACCAAATATTTTCCAAAAAATGGAAATTAGTAAGGTTGCATGGTTTACTCCTGAAGAATGTAAACAACATATTAGATATTATAATTTTGAAAAAATTAATATATTAGAAAAAATTATATATATTTTTAATCACTATAGTATATATAATTAAATAAATGACAAAACAAAAAGCTAAAAAAATTAAAAAAATAAAATTAACATTTAAAGATATATATGATTATTTATATCCAACATTAGATGACCCACAATTTAATTATAAATTAGCGAATAAAAAAGAATTTTATGATACACAATATGATGGAACAATTAAATCTGTTGAAAATAGTAAGGATTGCTTTCGCACATTTGAACTTGCTCCACATCAATCTTTTGTCAAAAACTTTATGTCATATCATACTCCATATAATAGTTTATTATTATATCATGGTTTAGGATCAGGTAAAACATGTTCTGCGATAGGAGTATGTGAAGAAATGCGAAATTATATGAAAATGATGAGTATTACTAATCGTATTATTATTATTGCCTCACCAAATGTACAAAATGAATTTCGTTTACAGTTATTTGATGAGAGAAAATTAAAACAAATAGGTAATTCTTGGAATTTAGAAACATGTACTGGTAATAGTTTAATTCAAGAAATTATACCTATGAGAATCAAATCATTAACGCGTAATCAAGTTATTTCTCAAGTTAAACGAGTCATTAATCAATATTATCTTTTTATGGGATACACAGAATTTAGTAATTATGTAACCAAAAAAATGGCTATTAAAGATACAAAACTTAATACTACTCAAAAAAAACTTTTGCAAAAGAAAAAACTACAAAAAATATTTAATCAACGGTTAATTGTTATAGATGAGGTTCATAATATACGAATTAGTAATGACAATAAAAATAAAAGAGTTGCACAAAATTTAAAAAAAGTTGTATCTTTATGTGATGGTATCCGATTATTATTGCTATCTGCTACACCAATGTATAATAATTATACTGAGATAATTTGGTTATTAAATTTAATGAATTTAAATGATAAACGCAGTGAATTAAATATTAAAGAAGTTTTCGATACCCAAGGTAATTTTATAGTAGATGAAGATGGATATGAAATAGGAAAAGATAAATTTATTCAAAAATCTAGAGGTTATGTATCATTTGTTAGAGGAGAGAATCCTTACTTATTTCCTTATAGAATATATCCTAAATTATTTTCATCTATGTCAATAAAAAATATGAAGTATCCTAATATTTCATTAAATGGAAAAACTATTATACAACCTATACAATATATTGATGTTCATGTAAATACAATAGGAAGTTATCAAGAAAAAGGATATAATAATCTTATTGATATTATTGAAAATATAGAAGATATGGAAGGATTTGGATACACCATTTTATCTAAGCCTTTAGAAGCTTTGAATATAGTATTTCCAAATTCAAATGATTCATTTGAAGATATAACGGGGAGTAGTGGGCTACGAAGAGTTATGAATTTTGTAGAAACAAATGATTCTAGATATAACTATGACTATAAAAAAAATATTGTAGATGAATTTGGAGAGATATTTATGTTAGAACATTTAAAACAATATAGTCATAAAATTTGGTCTATTTGTAATTATATAGAAGAATCCAAAGGTATTGTATTAATTTATTCACAGTATTTAGAAGGAGGATTAATTCCTATCGCATTAGCATTGGAACATATAGGTTATAGTTTATATGATTCGCGTTATAATTTATTAAAAGGTAATAGTCGTTCAAAAAAACAAAAATATATTATGATTACAGGTGATAAATATTACTCTAAGAATAATATTGAAGCTATTAAAGCAGCAACGAATTATGAAAATCGTGATGGAGAAATAATTAAAATTATTTTAATTTCTAAGGCAGGAAGTGAAGGGGTTGATTTTAAATTTATACGACAAGTTCACATATTGGAACCTTGGTATAATATGAATCGTATTGAACAAATTATTGGACGAGCAGTACGTACTTGTAGTCATAAAGAATTACCATTTGATGAAAGAAATGTACAAATATTTATGCATGGGACAAAACTTACAAATAATATGGAAGCAGCAGATTTATATGTATATAGAAAAGCAGAAGAAAAGTCTATATTAATTGGAAAAGTATCTAGAGTTTTAAAAGAAGTTGCAATAGATTGTATATTAAATCATGGCCAAACTAATTTTTCTGAAAAAAAAAATGAATCAAGTAGTTTCTATAAAGCTATCTAATAATAAAATAATTCAATATCCTGTAGGCGATAAGCCTTATAGTTCATTTTGTGATTATATGGCAACATGTTATTATACATGTAATATAAATAAAACATTATCTCCTAGATTGGATTTATATAATGAAGATTTTTTAATTCAAAAACAAAGTCATATAATTAAATTGATTAAAGAATTATATAAAGAAGAATATGTAATTAAAAAAAATAAACTGTTAAACTATTTTAAAGAAAAATATAGTAAAGAAGAAGTGCTATCAGCATTAGATTCAATAATAGAGTATGATTATATAACTGATAAATATAATCGTTTAGGTAATTTAGTTTATATTAATAACTATTATTTTTTTCAACCAATTGAACTATTAAATAAACAAATTAGTTTTTATGATAAAAGTCGCCCGTTATTTTATAAAAAATCTACTATATCTATTCCTGTTGAAAAACCTAAAACACCTAAAATCAATATTTTTAAAAAATTAATGGATGACTATACATTAGCTATAAATATACAAAAAGTAAATTCAAAAGATAAATATTATTATCGTTTTTGTCAATTAGCTATTATACGTTTAGCAAAAGATTTAAATATAAATAAAGAAGAACTAGACCGTTTTATTATAGCACATCAAATGGAATCATTATTATACAATGATAAATTAAATGTATTAAATTATTTATATTTTAATCAACTAGATGCTTATCAAATGTTACTGAAAGAATATTTTGATACATATATAATAAAAACATCTACTTCACAATTTATTTATATTATTTATAAAACTACATATAAAGTATTAATATTAAGTGATGCATCTTGGATAGATGCTAAGGAAACAGACCTAATTCAGTTAAATCAATCTGTTAAAGAAAATAATACTATTGTTTCATTTATGCCTAGTTCAGCTTATAATATAATAATTGGATTTATGTATCCATTTAATGATAAAGAAATAGTATTTAAAATAAAAAATATAACAGCTAAACGTAGTAAAGGGGCTAGATGCGACCAAGCATCTAAATATAGTCCTCAAGGAGTTGTTAATAGTATAAATACAGTACTAGAAAATCCAAATCATTTTACAAGTAGTAATTCAAAAAAAATATTAGTGCAAGAATTATGTATTTATTTAGAATATTTATTACGTTACTACCATTTAATTAAATTTAAAAAGCGAGCATGGTATTTTACTCCAGAGTTAGCTATTATGTTAAATATTCCTGATTATAAAAATTGAATTAAATATATAGTATAAGTATACAATATGGCTACACAAAGATTATATCAATCAGTATTATTAACACGTAAATTAGAATTGTCTATTTCTGATATAGGAGAAGACCTGGATGATGTATTATATAAACGCTTAGTAAAATTATTAGAAGGTAAATGTAATATTGAAGGATATTTTAAAAAAAACTCTATTGTAGTAAAATCCTATTCTAGTGGACAAATTGTCCGTGGAAATAAAATATTATTTGAAATAGTTTTTAAGGCGCAGGTCTGCATGCCAACAGAAAATATGATATTAAAAGTAAAAATAGTTAATATAACTAAAGCAGGTATTAAAGGAGAAATAGATAAATTACCTGATAGTCCACTAGTTATTTATGTAATGCGAGATCATTATAATGAGAATGAATATTTTAATTCTTTAAAGGTAGATGATAGTATTACAGTCGAAGTAATTGGTCAAAGACATGAACTAAATAATACAAAAATATATATTATTGGAAAGTTACTTTCTAAGTAACTTAAATATATATATTTATTCAATAATAATGGAAATAGAAGAGTTAAAAAATAAAATAGAGAAATATAACACTAATCGTCAACAAGAAATATTACATATTTTTCTTAAATATGAAGAAACATATACAGAAAATCATAATGGTACATTTATTAATTTATCGCTGTGTAAAAAAAATACAATAAATGAATTGAATAAATATATAGATTATATTGAAAAACAAGATGTAGAACTAGATAAATTAGAAACTATTAAGGAAGAATATAAAAAAACTTATTTTAAAGATAATAAAGATAAAGATAATAAAGAACAAATGATACATTGTTTAGATGAGTAATATAATTCGTACATTACAACAATATGAAATTAGTGAAATGATTATTAATGATAAAAGAAATTCTCAACAAGATAATAAAAAAAATAATTCTTCATTAAAAAAATATACTAATATACCTAAGTTAAATTCTTACTATTGGTTTTATTATATTTCTAAATATGGAAATGAATATGATAAAATATTAGAATTAGTAACAAAAGATAAGTTTCAACAAATTGATATTGTTCGTAATAATACTTCAGGATTAAAATTATTAAAAGTAAAAAAACAAACATTTGAAGAAAATATTATTTATGCAAAAAATATTCATATTTCAACATTAAAAGTTTTAGCTTATTATAATCAGTTATCATTATTAATATTAAAAAATGGTTGTTATTATTTTTTTAATTATGGTGAAACAATATATGTTCTAGATAATTATAAAATGTATAAAATTACAGATAATGAATTACATAATATACAAGATAATAATTATTATATACCAATGGTTGATAAAATTATGTATGCTAGTAGTCATTATAAAGTAAGTGATTTATGTGATATAGCTAAACAATTAGATTTACCTTATAATAAAATGTTAAAGGCAGACTTGTATAATTCTATTAAAATAAAATTGATGCAAATAATATAAAATAATAAATAAATAATATATATGTCACATACTTTACAAGATATATTATCAATATATAAAGAAACCGAGGGTTTAGGATATAATAAAATACCACATGAACTCGAAGTTAAATTTGGTACGCGAAATATTGCGCGTATTAGTTATGTTGATTATAATCATGTACTACAAAAATTATATTCATGTGGATTTAAATGTTCTAATTTATCTGGAACTACACATTTAAAGATAATGTTTGATAAAAATGATTTTAATATTGATGACCATTTACGAGTTGAATTATTATCAAAATCGGCTATACAAATGTATTGTAAAACAAATAGTCTAGATAATATACTAGATGTAAAGTATATTATCAAAAAGAAAGCTAAAGATAAAGAAGGAAATGAAATACGACCTATTGATAAAGAAGATTTTAATTTAAGATATACATATTGTTGTGAAGAAGTTGTTTCTACAAAATCTGAAAATATTACAAATGTATTAGAACATTTAGCTAGTATAAAAAAAATATTTAGGTATATACATCGCTTGTCTTTTACCAAGGAAGGCTATCCTTTACGGATAGATTTAAGTCGCATTAAAACAAATAAACAGTCAGGTGGAAGATTAATAACTGCATATGATGTTAAAGGTGCTAATTTATTTATGAATAATGAATTATTTGAGATAGAAATTGAGGTTATTGATTATATGGATAATAATTTATTACAAAAAATTAAATCAACTATAAAATTAGTTTTATCAGCATTACAACAAACTAATTATCCTATTAGTTATCCTGAACAAGAACAAATATATAAAGATTATTTAGATTTAATCGGTATTAAAGATAAAAAAAAAAATACTAAATATTTTATAGGACCATCATCATTAACTTTACAGTATGAGAATTTAAGTCTTGATAATAAAATAAATGTATTGAAAGATTATACGGTTACAGATAAAGCGGATGGTATTCGTAAATTGTTATATATACATCCTTCTAAAAAAATATATTTTATTGATATGAATATGCAAATTCAATTTACTGGAAGTGTAGTTAAAACAGATACATTTATAAATACCATTTTAGATGGTGAACATATTTTACATAATAAAGAAGGCCAGTATATTAATTTATTTATTGCATTTGATATATATATTTTAGATAATAAAAATGTGTGTAGTAAATTGTTTATTGATGAAGGAAATACATTAAAAGAAAATATGCGCTTGTATTTATTAATGAATTTGGTAAAAAATATAGAGATAATTAAATTGGGAGGTGGAAATGCACCATTTACTATTAGACATAAAAAGTTTTATTCCACAAATGATGAGATTAGTATTTTTGATGCATGTAGACAGGTATTAGATAATGTATATGATTATAATACAGATGGATTAATATTTACACCTAAACTACTCTCTGTAGGAAGTAATAATGGAGAAAAAGAATTTAAGATGGAGAAAATATCCTGGAAACACTCTTTTAAATGGAAACCATCAAAGTATAATACGATTGATTTTCTAGTTTCCACAAAGAAAGATAAATATAAAAAAGATATAATATCTTATAAATTTGATAATGGAATAAATATGGAGGGAACTAATTTACATCAATTTAAACATTTAATTTTGAGGGTAGGATATAACCAATCAAAACATGGATATTTAAATCCCTGTCAAACAATGTTAGATGAGACTTGGAATAATATTAATAAAAAGGTAGACTATAGGCCTGTACCGTTTTATCCTACTGAACCATATGATAATAAAGCACATTTATGTGATATATTATTACAAAAAAATAGTGAAGGACACTATGTTATGAAAACAGATGAAGGGGATGTTTTTGAAGATAATATGATTGTAGAATTTGCTTATATGGATGGTTGGAAACCTTTGCGAATACGTTATGATAAAACAGAACAATATAAAAGAGGTGAAAAAAATTATGGAAATGCATATCATGTAGCAAATAGTAATTGGCATAGTATTCATCATCCTATTAATGAAGATATGTTAACAACTGGAAAAAATATACCAGATCCTATTAATACTATATATTATAATCCTAGTATGGAAAAAAGTCATACTAGAAACTTACGTAATTTTCATAATCATAGTATTAAAAAATATATCCTTAGTATAGTAGCTAAAGAAAAAGATATTTTAATAGATTTAGCTGTTGGTAAAGGAGGTGATATGCAAAAGTGGCATTTAGAAAAATTAGATTTTGTTTTAGGAATTGATAATTCATTAGATAATATTGTGAATCCTATTGATGGAGCTTGCGCAAGATATTTAAATCTAAAAAAGAAATCTAAATATTTATTTAAAGCAATATTTTTAAAAGGTAATTCTAGTAGAAATATAAAAAATGGAGATGCGTTTGATAATCAAAAAAATAAAACAATCATAAGAGCAATATTTGGAAGTGGGTCTAAAGATTCATTAGATAAGGCTGTAGCTAGACAATATGCTAAAGGAATGAGTGGTTTTGATATAACATCATGTCAATTTGCATTGCATTATTTCTTTGAAAATATAGATATATTAAAAGGGTTTTTACGAAATGTAGCAGAATGCACAAAAAAAGGAGGCTATTTTATTGGTACTTGTTATGATGGTGAAAAAGTATTTAATAACTTACGTGATAAGAAAAAAGGGGAACAAATTCGTATATATAAAGATGATAAAAAAATATGGGAATTAACAAAACAATATAATAAAGATTACTTTTTACCTGATGTAACATCTTTGGGATATCCCATAGATGTGTATCAAGAATCGATAAATCAATCTATTCGTGAGTATTTAGTTAATTTCTCTTTTCTAGAAAAAACAATGCTTTTATATGGATTTAAATTAGTTGATAATTTATCTATTAAAGGAATTGATAGTTTTGAATCATTATGGAAAGAACAGCCATTAAGTAATGAAGAAAAAAATATTTCCTTTTTGAATAATTATTTTATCTTTCAAAAAATATTGGATGTTGATATAGCAAATATAGAAAAAGTAGTATTTAATAATACTAATATAGTACCTAAAGCTGTTAAAATTAAAAAAATTCGTTTAATTAAAAAGACATAAATATATAAATAATAATATGGTATGTTATACTATAGTATCCCGATTACAAATTATATATTTAGTCCGTTGGATTTCAAAATATTATTTAACACCAAATCAATTATCATATCTAAAACAATATGTAACAAATTACATGAGCATAAAGAAAAAATAGATGATTTAAATGATAGATGGGATACAGTAAAAAAATATGTGAATCCATATGAATATATTCATACTATTATTCCAGGTATATATAAATCTGTTTCTAAATATAAGCCTATCTCAAGAGCATTTTTTAAATTTATAGAAATAAATAAACAATTTAATTTATTAAATTATTCACATCCTATACAAACATTTCATTTAGCTGAAGGGCCTGGAGGATTTATAGAGGCTATTTCTAAATTGAGAGATAATAAGGATGATAAATATTATGGAATTACACTTATAAAAAGTAAAAAAGCTCCTGGTTGGGGTTTTTGTAATAAATTATTGAATAATTATAAAAATATTCATATAGAATATGGTGCAACAAAAACGGGTGATATACTATTAGCAGAAAATTATAAATATTGTTATGAAAAATATAAATCATCTATGGAACTTATTACTGCAGATGGAGGGTTTGATTTTTCTAAAAATTATAATAATCAAGAAAATGTTTCACGAAAATTAATTTTTATTGAAATGCTATACATAATTAGTTTACAAAAAAAAGATGGTTCTAGTATTATTAAGATATATGATAGTTTCTCACAATTAACTGCAGAAGTTATATTTTTATTAACTAGTTTTTATAAAAAATGTTATATTACAAAATTAAATACAAGTCGCGTTGCAAATTCTGAGAAATATATTATTTGTAAAAAATTTAGATATGATAATATAGATAATTATTATTCTACATTTTATAGTATGATACAACAATTAGAAAATCAAGAAAGTTTGTCTAGTTTTTTGTCAGTAAAGATTCCGTTACATTTAATAACTAGTATTGAAGAAATTAATAATTTATTGGGAGTTTTACAGATAAATTATATTTTAAAAATTATACATGCTATAAAATTTAAGAATATTAATGCTAATAAAATAAATATTCAAAAATGTATTGATTGGTGTATTAAACATAATATTGAATATAATAATATTTACTAACTTATATAAATATATAAAATTTATTATATTATTATGACATTAGTTGAGCACTATTTAGATTTAACTAAACAATATATTTATACATATGGTAATAAAACTCTAGTACTTATGCAGGTTGGAGCTTTTTTTGAAATTTATGCTCTTCAAGATAAATCAGGAAAATTAAGTGGTAGTCAAATGGAAGATGTTGCTAATATATGCGATTTAGCTATTACAGATAAGCAAATTTGTGTAGGAAAAGCAAATGTTATGATGTCTGGATTTCGTGATTATGTCTTGGATAAATATTTGGAAAAATTACAAAAAGCAGAATATACTGTGGTAGTTTATGTGCAAGATGAGCCTATTTCTGGTACAACGCGAAGTTTAAGTGGTATTTATAGTCCTGGCACATATTTCTCTCAAACATCTGACACTATAACTAATAATATTATGAGCATATGGATTCATAAAATTCGAGATAAAATAATATTTGGATTATCAAATGTGGATATATATACAGGTAGGTCATCTGTTTTTGAATATGATACTGAATTTTCACAATATTCTATATCATGTGATGAATTGGAGAGATTTGTTCACATTTATCGTCCTAAAGAAGTAATAATTATTCATAATATTGAGTGTCGGAAAGTTTTGCAAACAATTATTCAACATGCAAATTTTGATACAACATGTATACATTTTTTAAATAGTCTAGATAATTTGTCTAGAATTAAAAATTGTGAAAAACAAGTATATCAAGATAAAATTTATAATAAATATTTTAGATGTAATCTTCCTAATGAGTATAATCATTGGACTATTGCTATACAGAGTTATTGTTATTTATTAGAGTTTATTTATGAACATAATCCACATCTAGTATCAAAAATTAGTGAACCAGTATTTGAAAATTCATTGAATAGAATGATTTTAGGGAATCATTCTCTTCGTCAATTAAATATATTATCTGATAATAAAAAACAAACTAGTTCAGTTGCTAATTATTTAAATCGTTGTGTAACCGTAATGGGTAAACGCCGGTTATTTAATGTAATTGTATCTCCTAGATTAGATATTGATTATTTAAATAAAGAATATGATATTTGTGATTATTTATTAAATAATTATAAACTAGTTGACTTTACGAGAGATAAATTAAAAGGTTTAAGAGATTATGAAAAATTAGCTAGAAAATTAGTACTTAATAAAATTACACCACGAGATTTAGCAGAATTATATGATTCTCTTTGTATAACAAAGGATTTATATGAGTTTTTCTCTAAAGATATAAAGTTAAATCAATATCTAAATGAGAGACAAGTATCTGAACTATTTCCTGATGGTCAGATAGTATTAGATAGTATTAAAGATGTTTTAGATTTAGATGTATGTAGAGAGATGGGTTCTGGTAATATAGATTACTCCATTCATTTTATGAATAGAGGAGTTGATAGCGAATATGATAATCTAGTAGATAAATATGATGGTTCTTTTTTTGCATTAGAAGTAATACGAGAAAAATTAAATAAAAAAAATTCTTAAAAAAGAAACTACCTCTAGTAGAACAAAAAAAAGTAATCAATTAGTTAAATTACATAAGACAGATAAAATGGGGTATAGTTTAATGGCTACAAAAAGACGAGTAGAATTATTAAAAGATACTATAAAATCTGGAGAGACTATATCAGTAAATATAAATAGTCGGGGTAATAAGGATAAGATGAGTGAAATTTTGATACTTCTTGCTGAAGCACAGAGTAAGCTTAAGAATACACCAAATGATGCTGAACTTCAGAAAACAGTAGATATTTATATGAATGACCTTAATGATCTAGAAGATACTACAGATAATATTTCTATTAATTTAAATGAATTAAATTATTATAAATCAACTGGTTCAAATTATGTAATTAATCATGAAAAAATTAATCATTTGTGTAAATCTATTTTAGTACTAAAAGATAATTTAGAGCAATATTTACAATCATTGTATGCTGAATTTTTGGTTAAATTATCGAATTATATTGAGTACTTAGAGAGATTTGTTGATTTTATCTCTTTGATTGATCTTATCTGTTGTAAAGCATTTATCGCTAAAGAGTTCAAATATTCAAAACCAAAAATAGTTAAACAAGATAATATTGATGATAGTTATGTCAATGTAGAAGGTTTACGTCATATTTTAATTGAGAGATTACTAACAGACGAATTATATGTTACAAATAATATTAATTTGGATTCCTCGCAACAAGGAATTCTTTTGTATGGAACAAATGCAGTAGGAAAAAGTAGCTTTATTAAATCTCTCGGTATAGCAGTTGTAATGGCTCAGGCCGGCTTTTATGTGCCTTGTTCTAAGATGATATATTATCCATTTGATTATATATTTACTAGAATTTTAGGTAATGATGATTTATTTAGGGGTCTCTCTACATTTGCAGTTGAAATGTTAGAATTTAAAGCTATTTTAAAATATGCTGATAGAAAGACATTAATATTAGGAGATGAATTATGTTCTGGAACAGAAACAACATCTGCTATTAGTATATTTTTAGCAGGTATTAATTCTCTCTACTCATCAAACTCTAAATTTATTTTTGCAACACATTTTCATGAGATTGTAGATTATGATGAAATAGTAACAAAAGAAAAATTATCATTAAAACATATGACTGTTCAATATAATCAAGAAGAGGATAAATTGGTCTATGAAAGAAAGTTAATGCCAGGCCCCGGTACAAATATGTATGGGTTAGAAGTATGTAAAGCATTACACTTGCCAGACCAATTTTTAAAAGAAGCTCATCATTTAAGAAATAAATATTATACCAAAGATTTAGTATTAGATTATAAAGCATCACGTTATAATTCAAAAAAATTAATGGGATTATGTGAGAGATGTGAAAAAAATAAAAGTACGGAAGTACATCATTTACAACATCAAAAAAATGCAGATGAGGAAGGATTTATTGGAGAGTTTCATAAAAATGATATGGGAAATTTAATATCTCTTTGTGAGGATTGTCATGAGAGACTTCATAATATAGTAGCAGATACAAGTAAAGGACATGTACGAAAAAAAATAGTTATAGTAAAGATAGTATTTTGAGAGAGGTATAAAAATAATAATATTTTATCAATATAAATGTGGAATTTAGTAGGACTAATAATAGTATTTTTATTAATTTTATGGATAACTATAGATATTGGTGGACCTACAAGTAATTTAACTATTCCTCAACCATTTAAAATACCGATAATATTTTTCGTCCAACATTTACCACAAATATTATTTACTGTTTTAATTATTTTTGGTATTTTAATTGTAATAAATTATTATAAATGGAATTTAAATCCTGTAGTTTCCAAAAAATTAGTAAGTGCTATTGAGGTAGAAGGTTTTGAAGGTGCCGATCATTTTTGTAAAGTATTTAAACATTTACCAAATGAATTAGATAATGAATGTCAAGAATTAACTAAAGAAAATTGTTTATTAACAGATTGTTGCGGATGGTTAGCTCCTTTAAAAAATAAAAAATGTATATCAGGAGATAAGCATGGTCCAAAATCAACTATAGAAAATTATAAGTTAGATATTATGTATGATCCTATTATAAATGTATTAGACCACTGGCAACATAAAGAAAAAAATTCTTAATGTCGTAAATGAGGATGAATACAATGTTCTTTTGTAGGAAAAATCATACCTGATAAACAGGGGGTATCATCTATTTTAATACAAGATCGAAATCCTCTATCTTCTCCAATATAACAATATCCAGATTTACGTTTACTTTGAGAAGATTGTATTATATCTAATGAAGAATTTGCAGCCGGTTTATAACTTTTTTTTTTATGATGTATACTTTTACCTAAACTAGTAGTTTCATTAATTGCTCCAGTAACTACATTTTTTATAGTATCAGATGTAGTTTTAATACCTTTATCTGCTGCTAAAGTAACTGTTTTAGTTGTATCTAAGGTTAATAATCCTATATTAGAAAAAAATTGTAAAACCGGCTCACTAAAATAATTAGTAATTAAGTCTGTTGTATTTGCTAAGTATTGAAAAAGATTAATACCTAAAACAGCCAATATTAAAATTAGCATAACTACTTTAAATACAGTCGATTGTAGAATATTAGATTCTTGAGGTGTTTCTACAAATGAAGATGCTAAACTTTTATTCATTGTAGGCATTGCTTCTGTAAATATAGGTTTTGTAGATTCATTCATATAATATAAGTATATTAAAATAATTATATTATTAAATATTAATGAGCATATTTGAAAAAAATATGGATTATTTAATACAAAATCGTGATAGTGTTTTAAAAACTGATAAAGCAAAACAATATTTTGATACTATTATAAAAGATTTAAATAAAATAAATAATAATACTTTTAATAGGAGAGCAGGAGCAGAAGAATATGGGCCCGTACCAGGACGATGTCGTAAAGGATTTAAAAAAAATAAACAAACTAAAATGTGTGAAAAAAAAGAAACTAAAGAGAGTAAAAACAGTAAATCAGACTGTAAGGGGTTAAGTATTAATGAATGTAATAAAAACAAAGACTGTACATTTATTTCTGGAAGTAAAAAACAATATTGTAGAAAGAATATAACTAAAGAAGATGTAGATGAATATGGACCTGTAGTAGGACGGTGTCGTAATGGTTATCATAAAAATAAAACATCTAAAAAATGTGTTAAAAAAAATATAACGTTAAAAAAACATATTCTTCAAAAAAAACAGTCACTACCACCAACCCAAATTATTAATCCTAAAAGTAAACTAATCACTGTAAAAGATAGTACACCTAAACCATTACAACAATTAAGTCATGATATTAAAACAGCATTAAAAACCAAGAAAAACATAGATATTACAAAATTAAAATCTTATTCGCCAGAAATTAATCAGCAATTAATTACTAAAACAGCAAGTGATAAAATAGATATATTTGGTAATTGCAAGGTATTAGAGAGATATTCTGAAGGACAGTTTCCGGCCAAAAATGTTATTAAACCCAAAATTTGGAATGGTAAAAAATGTGTGGATTTTACTCTTAATATAGCTCAAACTGTATTATTACAAAATTTAGCTAGTAGAAATATACAACCTGTAGCAAATATTATTTCTCCCAAACAAATTTTATCTAATTGCTGGTTTAATACACTTTATATGATTTTTTTTATTAGTGATAAAGGCCGTAAATTTTTTAAGTTTTTCAGACAATTAATGATTCAAGGAAAAACAGCCATGGGAAAATCCATTCCACCTAAATTATGGAAATCTTTTGCAATATTAAATTTAGCTATTGAGGGAACATTAACTGGATATAATGATACTTCTAAATTTAATACAAATACTTTAATTGGTTCGATATATAGGGATATTCCAGCAAAATATAGAAAGGAAAATATAAAAAAAGTAGGTGAAGCTGGTAATCCACTAGACTATTATCAAACAATCGTACGGTATCTAGGAGCAGATAAAATTATGTCTATTTATGAAATAGATTATTTTCCATATAAACTGTTACAAAAAATATCTAAATCAGCTAAAGCACCTTATTATTTAGATAAAAAGGTTTTGCCTGAAGTAATTATATTACGATTATTTCCTAATGAAAAACCAAAATTATCACAAGTAATGTCGTTTCAAAATCCAAATAATGATAAAGCAACATATCAAATAGATTCCGTTGCTATTATAGACACTCAACGCCAACATTTTTGTTGTTTAATTACCTATGATAAAGAGGAATATGGATTTGATGGAGCATCTTTTAAACGGTTAAATCCATTTAAATGGAAAAAATTAATAAACAGGAATCAAGAATGGACCTTTGAGGGTTCTAATTTTAATAATAATCCTGCTACACCAATTAAATGGAATTTTCGGAATGGATATCGGGAAGTGTTTTACTATCGGGTGTAATATCTTTTTTACTATCCTCATTTAATTTATTTAATCTTTCTTTTATCATCTCCAATTTTTGTTGCCAAGTGAATTTATTTGACTTAGAACCAATAATTGGTTTTGTAAGTTTAGGATGTTTTTCTATTTTAAAAAACTCCCTAAATAATTGACGTTCTTTATTATAACATTCATGGTAGTAGACAACATATTTAGGTATCATTTGTTGTGTTAGCCCAGTAGGAAGAGGACGAGCATTGTGTTTCCGAGAGCGTTTGGTGGTGGACATATATTATATACAAATAAAACCTTTTTTATCAAAAAGTATATAATATATTTTAAATAAGAAATTTAATTGGAGTATGCAAGACCGCCCATACCACTCATTATCCTGAGCACATTGTAGTTAGTTGCATAAACACGCACTTTAGCAGTCTTGGTTCCCTCCACAGTGGCGTTGGAGAGAATGAGCTGAAGGGTTGCGTTGTCAATACGAGAGAAGTTACAAGTGCCCGAAGGCTGGTGCTCTTCAGGACGAAGAGCAAAGGAGTAGACATTGATACCAGTGTCAGGATTGCGAGTGTGGTGCTGGTAAGGTTGGACAAGGTCGAAGTAGGTACCTTCGCGCTCAGAGAAACGGTCCTGGCCGTTAAGCTGAAGCTTGGCGGTAACAACGGGATTCTCGCCCCAGCAATGCATTGAGAGGGAAGTCTCAGTAAGGACGAATGTACCAGCATCGGAGACACCAGCAAGAACTGGGTCACCAACTCCAGGATTAATATCACCAGCACTATAAGCATCATGGCCCCATCCAATACTGCCGTGATCCTCGTTCGGGTTTTTGTGACTACCAGGAACACGAGGATAGGGAGGATGACGACCACCACCACCATGCCCTGGTTTTATATCAGGCGTTGCCCCTATTCCACTAGGACCAACCTGCTGGAATAATCCTTCAGATGTGATAAATCCTTCACCTTGACCATCACCCACAACACTATTCTGAGTACCAAAAGCATGAACTGCATTAGGCAAAGCATCTACAGCATCAGTATAGTTGAAAGGTTGAGCACCGAAAACATTGAATAAATGTTCTGCACAATCAAAAGATGCACAGTAATCAACATTCTCATCAGGCTGAACAACCCATATAAGTTCTTTACAAGGATGGTTAAAGTTAAGCTTAATCTTATTTGAAGATGAACCTACAGATTCATCACCAGTAAATTGGAGCTGCTCAATTAGATATTCATGAGGATTTTGTGCCATCCTCCGACGCTCATCAGTATCAAGGAAAACATAATCAACATAAAGTGAAGCAGCTACAATAGACTGATTATAGGCATTAGCAACTTTTTGACCACAATTTTCACCACCTGGTGAAGTTCCATCACTATCATTAAGTAAACCATCTACAGCCCATAAGCACTCATCAATAGGGCGAAGGTCGAGATTAATACGAACCTCATGATACTGTAGGGCAATAAGAGGAAGAGCTAGACCAGGATTACGGCAATACCAGAATTGGAAAGGCACATATAGTGTAGTCTCAGGAAGAGCATTGCGAGGAGCACAAACTTGGCGAGGTGCATCTGCACTGCAAGGGCCATCAATATGATTAAATAGAGGATCAGTAATGAAAGTTAATTGAGTAGTATTACCAATCATTTGATAATAGCCACGCTCTTGCTCAGCAGAAAGAGTAAGCTGATTCCAAATATGCATCCAATCACCATATTGTCGGTCAATACGTTGACCACCAATTTCAACTTCTACTTGGGAGACTAATTGTTCTCCCGGAAAATCAAGCCAACGGGCATAAACACCATTTTTGTTACTAGGAGCCATATTTTGATTAATTTCAGGAAGAGTTACCTGAAGATAAGTACGATATGCCAAATCACCATTACGAGAAACAGTGCAAGTTACCCTACGACCAAAGTCGGCTTGGCCATTAAATGTTTGCTCAATAGATTCCATAGCAAAATTAGTATGTCTGCGATAAGTTACCTTCCAAAAAGTAATCTGTGGATTACCCGTTAAATAAACATCTTGTGCGCCATAAGCTACTAATTGCATTAAACCGCCTCCCATTTTATAATATTCCTAAAGAAAAAAAATTTCAGAATTAACGCCTTAAATATATTATTATTACTTAGTTGCCATCTGTTCTTTCATAAATCTAGATAAATATGTGTTAGTTAAAATTTCTTTTTTATTTTCATGTTTTTTTTTAAAAATATAATTGTCTTTTTTTTTGCATATTTCCCATCCATTTTCTAAAGCATTGTAAAAAAACTCCATTTTTTTAATTTTATTTTATCCATTATAAAATTCATTGGATAATTTTAATCTAAAAAAAATGTATAATATAATATATGAATACACTAAATAATAAACATAATCAATTTCAAAAACAACATCAACAAAATGAAATTCAATGCATGCGTTTATTAGAAAAAAATAAACAATTAATTAAACAATTTAGTAAGACAAAAAATCTGGATAAACAATTAGAGATTAAAGATATAATTAAAAAAAATAAAAAAAAACTTGCTAAGTTAAAAAAAATAAAACATCAGTATTATATAAATAATTCTCATCATATTTTTGAATATTTTGATAACAAAAAAATAATTACATCAGACCAAAATAAAAAACTTATAGTAAATCAATTCTTTAATATAAATACTGATAAAACATCTATGAATATTTTAAAAAAAAATATTACTAATTATCTACATAATGTGGATGATTTAGAATATAATAAATTATATATTTTTAAAGATGATATATGTAATAAATGTAATACTGGTGAATTTATTAAATTAAATACTGATGGCGTCAAAATATGCAATAATTGTGGACATACTGCTAAAATAATTGTTGAAAATATTAAATCATCCTATAAAGACCCGCCTAAAGATGTATCATTTTATGCATATAAAAGAATAAATCATTTCAGAGAGATTTTGGCTCAATTTCAAGCTAAAGAAACTACTACTATACCAGATGAGTTAATAGAAAAAATTAAAAAACAAATAGAAAAAGAAAGAATTAGTTTAAAAGATTTAACAAATAAAAAAACTAAAGAAATATTAAAACATCTGGGATACAATAAATATTATGAACATATATCTTATATTAAAGATAAATTAGGTATTCGTCCTCCTCATATGTCAACTCATCTAGAAGATACTCTTTGTAATTTATTTTTAGAAATTCAAATACCTTATGCTAAATATTGTCCTAATAATCGTGTAAATTTTTTAAATTACTATTATACAATTTATAAATTATGTGAAATGTTAAATCAAACTAAATTTTTACCATATTTTCCAATGTTAAAAGACAGAGAAAAGATCCTAGAGCAAGATATTATATGGAAACAAATATGTAATGATTTAGAATGGAATTATATTCCTACAGTATAATGGATCCATTCATTTATAAAAAATATACGTTATTAAAAACAAATAATAATATATGGAAAAAAATATGGTCTATAAAAAATAATACTATTAGAAATAATTATATTGATTCAGTTTTAATCCATTTTATAAAAGATACACAAATAGATTTGTACTATAAAGATAATTTAATTATAGGTATGCCTAGTAAAAAATACAATGTCTATTATGATATATATTTTAATGTATATTCTTTAACATTTGATATAATATTATACTATAGTATCGATAATATTAAACAATATTCTAATTATATATATCAAAATTCTCAGCCTGAAGATATATTTTTATATTTAATGCAAAATCCTATAATTAAAGAAACTAATTTATTAAACAGTTTATTAAAACAATTAAATAATTTTAAAAAACAATGGTATTATACATTGCTATATTTAATTAAAAAAATTACTTATAAAAATAGATTATGTGACATTAATTATCATATATTAGATTATTTAATGGTATATAAGTAAATTCTATTTCCCATCCTATAATACACCAAGGTCTAAATGGAAAAGGATAAAGACAACTACCCCAAACAATTCCTATATAATTTGAATTATTTATTGTAATACTATTTTGACTAATTACACTATAATCAGATAAAACAGTTGGATTTGTTATTTGTATATTATTCCATGTTCCTTGTATTGATTTTTTATAAAATAAAGTTAAATTAGATCTAGAATATTTCATTTGTGGATTACTAAATAAAAGAAAATTATCTATAACAGAAAGACCTCCCTCACATATCGGATCAATTAATTTAGGGTCTAAATAATTATAAGACCACTGTTTATAGTTTAAATTATATACTGCAACTCCCCTATATCCATCATTTGTTCTCATATTAAGAACTAAATGATTATCAAATAATGCTAAAGCTGGCTCATCCATATTTTTAAAAAAAATCATATCTTGATAAGTTTTTCCTAAATCATTACTATAATATACTAATACTCCTCCATTTTCACGGTAGGCAGTTAAATAATGTGCTGTAAAAAAATAATACATTTTATTATTTGTTTTATAAATAGTTGCTGCATTACCAGGTCCAGACATAAAACCAGAATAGTTTGTTTGTATATTAATTTGTCTAGGAATACTCCATGTATTTCCAAAATCAGTAGATTGAATTTCCATATTATATAAACATGGTGCACAATCCCAATTATTTTGTCTTAAATGACCACCAGTTGAATAATGAGCTATTATAATTTTGTTATAATCATCATATAAAGGAACAAAATTACCACTACGGTTTATAGGTGGTATAACCCAACTTATATTAGAAAAATGTATACCATCATATGATGTTTTGCTTACTATTCCAGTAATACTACAATCTTTACATGAATTAATTCTAGCTTCACTAAATATTATAATTTTATTTTTATATGTCAATACACTAGGTATTCTAAAACAACTAATATTTTCAATATAATCATCTATTGAAAATATTTTCTTATTATAATAATTAGGTTTATCTTGATGGATTGCTAAACCTTCATAAAAGATATTATGTTTTTTATAATCCATTGCTGAATTATAAAATCGAGTTACAATTTGATAATTATTTATAATACCTAATATACCAATAAAAATAATCTGTAACATATGATAAATATCTTATATATTTATTTAAATAATTATTTTAAGCAGGAAATCCAACTAGATTAGCACCAATACCAAAACCAGCACCACCGCGAGCTGCTCCAGCAATAGTAGGGACATAAGTATCTAATATGGAAAAAGTTGCAGCAGCAACTAAAGAAATAAGAGCAACCTCATCCATTTTCAATTGCACCTTTGGAATAGAATAAGCAGCTAAAGCAACCATTAAACCTTCTACTAAATATTTAATAGCTCTACGAACAAGTTCTCCTAAATTGAACATTATAATAATATACTAGAAAAAAATATAATAAAAATGTTAATATAAATACTTAAATATATATTAAATTACTAATCAATGCCATTGACTAATGTAGATTTATTAACTGAAGATAGGCCTTTAGCTAATCAAAAATTTGTATGCGTATCATTTATATCTCCCGAAACAATTTTAAAGCAAAAAGAAGAATTTTTTTTTGAAGAATTTGTAAAGCAATGGGAATTTAAAAAAGCTACTGAAAAATATACTCAATTTATGCATTTTTTAGCTTATAAATATAATATTAACTTTGATCATTTGACTAAAGACTTAGAAGATTTTATAAAAAGTGAGAAGTTTGATTTACTAAATACATCTATTCATGATGATTATAAGACATTTAAAGATGGGCATGAAGAAGAACTTGATGCACAATTTAATAAAACTATTCACTTTCAAACATCTACTAGAGGAATTAAAGTACGGGGAGTATATCCAACTCAAGAAGAGGCTGAATTACGTTGTAAACTACTTCGTGAAGTTGACCCATATCATGATGTCTATGTAGGTCCAGTAGGCATGTGGATGCCGTGGGAACCTGAGGCATATAAAACTGGGCGGGTAGAATATCTAGAAGAAGAACTAAATAATCTAATGCATGAAAAAAATAAAAATGAGGCTAAAGCAAAACAAGAGTTCGATAAGCGGGTATTAGAATCAAAACAAAAAGCTATAGAAGAAAATAAGAAAAAAGCTTTAGAACATGGAAATAAATTAACTCAAAATATAGATGAAAAAGGCAATTTATTTAGTATAGATTCTACGGGTAAAAGTAATGAAGTAAATATTGAAGATATTCGTAAAGAATTATTTGACGCAGAAAATGTAGTGATTGGTGATAGTGATCATGGATATTCACGTTTAACAGAAAATAATTCTAAAGAGGAAGAGGAAGATGTCAGTGATATTGAAGATACGAAAGATGTTGCAGATGATTCTGCAGATGATTCAGAACTTGTTACAGATAATATTGAAATAATGAATAAGGATATAGTTTGATTCTTCTACAATAAAACCCTTATATCAATTTATTAAGTATAGCTAATTTTTCTGCGGTTTTTTCCTGATTACTTTTTTGCTCAACCCCATGAAATAGATAGTCTGTTTTTGGTGCAACTTCGTGTTTTTTAATTTTTTTATAAATTTTATCTAAATGGGTTGGAATAGTATTTATAATTTGTTTTATACTTGGAGTAATAATATCAGAATATGTTATTTTATTTTCTGTAAGTAATTCTATAGAAAAATATAATAATGGTAATCGTTTTTTTTTAATAGCATATGTGTATTTAAGAGCAAATAATTCTATAATTGATTCTATACATCGTTTGTGTAATTGCGTTTTAGCATTCATCATAATAATTTCCCATATTATCCAAATTACATCTTTTTGAAATTTATCTGGAGCAAATGTTCGGCTTTCAGCTAATAGTGGCGATTTTTTTTTTTCTAGATATACTATCATATTCAATTATCCATTCTATCCAATAACAACTATCAAGAAAATTTTTATTACTTTCTAGTTGATATGCAAATTCATTTAAAGGAATAAAAATTTCTTTTGGATCATTTTCTCTAAAAATTTTTTCTATAAATTTAATATTTGGTGCTTTAAATTTATTAGTTAATGTTGGTATATTAAATTCTTCAGGTTTTATTTTAATCATCTCAAATCCTAGATTTTTTGTAGCATTACATAAAATAACACATATTTCTCCAAACAAAATTCTAATTTGAATATTATTACGTAAAGATAATTCAT
>MDTB01084421.1_pt1 | contig 39830 bp, 42 predicted proteins | sample 811161 | NCBI WGS metagenome assembly MDTB01 (sample SAMN05326650, study PRJNA326480) | marine metagenome | isolation source: seawater | place: Mediterranean Sea | collected 2009 | reverse complement strand
TCTCCCGTGCCTTAAGACAAAGTACCATCGGCGCAGAAAGGCTTGACTTCCGAGTTCGGAATGGGATCGGGTATTACCCTTTCGCAATAATCACCAGGCAGATGACTTATACTTAAATTCTATATTTTGTAAATGAAATTTATTTAATACTTTTTAGGTTTAATTAAGTTATTTTTACGACTTTTAATAGAATTTTTAAAAGAAATTATGTAATCTTTTAGTGAAATTTTACCATATTTTCGAACTACATTGTTTGATAAATTCATTCTAGTTAATGCTGAAGCATACCTTTCTCCAGGTCTGTGAGGTAAAAATTTGATTTTGGATCCAAATAGCTTGGCTACTTCAATTAAGGAGAAGCTTTCTTTATGTGAAATGCTATAATGCTTACACATATTTTTTTTCCAAGCTTCTAAGCATGTTGAAATTGTATCTTCGATGTGAGTAAATCTTCGAGTTTGACTGCCTGGCTTCACCACAGGAAGACTTTTGCGCATCTTGTAATGTTCTTCAAATATACCTATTACAGTTGCCATTTTTCCTTTGCATACTTGCCTTGGACCATAAACATTATAAAAATATATTATTTCATATTTAAAACCATACCATTTTTTTAAATTTTCAAGTAATTCTAGGTTTTTTGATTTAGTAAAAGAATAAGGTGATAGATTTTTATCGTTTCCTCTATTTCCAATACTTGCTGAAGTAGCTGAGTAAATAAGTTTAATTCTATTATCCATACAAAATTTAAAAACCTCTTTAGTTCCAATTGAATTTGAAGTAAAGCATTGGTCAAAATTTTTAAAACTTTGATAAATCCTTGCAAATTCACCAAAATGAAAAAGGGTTCTAATTTTTTTTTATACTTAGATAATAATTTATGGATATTAGATGTATCACCTTTGATATATTTTATTTTTTTTGATTTAATATGATTTTTTTTTGATCCGGTTGAATAATTATCAATACTAATTAGTTTATATGTTGTAATTTTTGATAAAGTTTCAATTAAGTTTGATCCAACAAATCCAGCACCTCCTGTTATTACTATTATATTTTTCATTATAAATACTTAAATAAATTTTATTTATCTTTTAAGTAATTTTTTTTATTTTTAATAAAATCATTAATTGTTATTTTAATTCCATCTACAAATTTATGTTTGGCTTTCCATCCAAACTTATGTGCTAACGTGTTATCAACAATCTTTCTTGGGGTTCCATCAAATTTTTTATTATTGTTGAAAATTATTTCTCCTTCATAATTTAAAATTTCAGATATTAATTTTATGTATTGCTTAATAGACAGTTCAAAACCAGAGCCAATATTAATCAAATTTTGATTAATCTTTTTACTTAAGAAAAAAATTATACCATCAGCAAGATCGTCAACAAATAACGCTTCTCTTTTTGGTTTACCGGAGCCCCAAAAATGAATTTTTTTTTTATTTTTTATCTTTGCTTCATAAATTTTTCTAACTGCGGCTGCAAAGAAATGACTGGATTGTAAATTATAATTATCATTTGGACCATATAAATTTGAAGGCATTAAACATTTGTAATTTGTGTTAAATTGTTGATTATATGCCTTACACATCTCAACACCGGCAATTTTGGCAACTGCGTAAGATTGATTTGAAGTTTCTAGCTTTCCATTAAGAAATTCCATTTCTTTTATTGGTTGATATGCAAATTTTGGATAAATACAACTAGAACCTAAAAAAATCAAATTTTTAACGCCTGAAATATATGCGCCATGAATAAGATTATTTTGAATCATTAAATTCTGATAAATAAAATTAGCAGGATATAACATGTTATCTTTGATACCACCCACTTGAGCTGCACATATTATTACATTTGCAGGCTTTATTTTTTTTAAATATTTAAACACCTCAGCTTGATTTGTGAGGTCTAATTTATTTCTATTTACCGTAAAAATTTTTTTAAAAGATTTTTTTTTTAACAAATTATAAACTGAAGAACCTACTAGACCATTATGACCAGCTAGAAATATACTTTCATTTTTTAAATTCATTTTTCTCAAATTCAATCATTTTATCTATTAATTTAATAAGATTTGTCTTTGGTTTCCATTTTAGATTTTTTTTTGCCTTTAAAAAATTACCCCTTAAGCTTTCAACTTCTAATGGTCTAAAATATTTTTTATCAATTTTTATTATTTCTTTATTTTTATAAATTGCAACTTCATTCAAACCTTTTCCTTTCCATTTTAAATTCATATTCATTTGTTTTGATGCAATATTTACAAATTCTTTGACAGAATAATTTTTACCCGTTGCTATTACGTAATCATCTGGTTTCCGAAGTTGTAACATTTTCCACATAGCCACAACATAGTCTCCAGCATATCCCCAGTCTCTTTTTGAATAAAGGTTTCCTAAAAATAGTTTTTTCTGCTTTCCATTTTTAATTTTTATTAAACTTGAAATGATTTTTTTGGTTACAAATGTACCTCCTCTTACAGGACTCTCATGATTAAATAAAATTCCATTACATGCAAATAAATTGTAAGACTCGCGGTAACATACTGTAATCCAATGTGCATATAATTTTGCAATTGCATAAGGACTTTGTGGTTGAAATTTAGTTATTTCACTTTGAGGTGGTAGACTTTTTCCAAATATTTCTGAAGTTCCAGCCTGATAGAATTTAGTACTCTTAAAATTTAGAGATTTTATTGCTTCTAGTATCCTTAAAGCTCCCAATCCATCAACTTGCGCAGTATATTCAGGAATTTCAAATGAAACTTTTACATGAGACTGTGCTGCAAGGTTATAAATTTCATCAGGCCTAATTTTTTTTATAATTTGCAATACTGAGAGACCGTCGGTGACATCTCCATAAATAAGTTTAAAAGAATTTTTCTCATGAGGATTTTTATAAATATCCTCTATTCTTTGTGTATTAAAGTTTGAACTTCTTCTAATTACTCCAAAAACAGTGTAATTTTTTTTTAGAAGAAATCTTGATAAATATGAGCCATCTTGACCATTTACACCAAATATCAGAGCTTTTTTTTTCATTAAAGTATTACGAATAAGTTTTTTATTATGATTAAAATCATGAAAATATTTAAAAACTTTTATACTAATTTTCAAGGAAAAGCTTTTTAAATCATAATATTAAATACTTATAAATCTAATTAATATTATTATAAATGATTTTTATTTAGGTATTTATAATATAGACAATTATTAATACTTCTTATTTTTAATATAAATCGACTATAAAATTTATAAATGTATTATTTTGATACTTAATTTAAATTTTATTGCAAAATTTATATGTGAAAAGTATAGAATTTGTTATGAAAAATAATTTGGAAAAAATACTAGTTATAATTGGAGATGATAAGTCCAATATCAGAGTAAGTGAAAATATTATTAAATATTTAAATTCAATAAATAAAAATAATGAGTATCATTTTTTTATTTCAGATAATTCAAAGAATTTAAAAAAACTTATAAAAAAAAACATTATTAAAAAAAATTTTATAGAACTTGAAAAAAATTTAAAAGTTAATGAATATGATTGGCTAATTAATATATGGTCAAGCGTAATTTTTAAAAGAGAATTTTTATCAAAATTTAATAATAATTTAAATTTACATCCTTCATATTTGCCATATAACAAAGGGAAGGATCCATACTGTTGGTCTATTTTTAATGAAACACCAATTGGTGTGTCTATTCATGAGATGAATGAGAAAATTGATGCTGGCAAGATTTATTTAAGAAAAAAAATATTAGTCCTATTTCCATATTCAGCTTATCAAATTTATAATAGATCTTTGGAAGAAATTAAGGATTTATTTATAAAAAATTGGTTAAAAATTAAAGCAAAGAAAATCAAAGCTAGAAGTATAAATATCAAAACACCATTAAATCTTAGGAAACATTACTATAAACATAATTTCATAGATTTAAATAAAAAAACTAGAGAGAATAAAATAATAAAAAAATTTATTTTGAATATTTTAAGTTGTGATTTTAATAGAATTAATTCGTTACAAATAAAACTAAAAAATAGAATATTTGACACAAAAATAAGTTTAAAAAAAAAAAATAAAAGATATTTCTAAATTTTTATAATAAAATCTTGATTTATAGTGCAGACAAGACATGATCATTTAAGAATTTTTTTTGATGGATATTTTCATAAGAAGTGAGATAAAAATTATTTATCAAATAATACTTTTTTAAACTTCAATTGCATCTTATTCAATAAACTTAATTTATATTGGTTTATATTAAATAGATTTGTGCCATAAATTCCTGATAAATAAAAAAAATTCCGTGAAAATTTGGTTATTCCTCTCATTGAAACTCCATGTAAAGCATCTAAATTGTTTAAAAAAAATATAAAAGTATTTGGTCTATATTGAATTTCGTTAAAAATTTCACAATGATTTTTAAAATTATCTTGTTCAATTATTTTGATTTTTTCTCTTTCTGATAAATATTTATTCCATTTATACAATAGCAAATTTCCACCATCTGAATCGTCCTCATCATCTCTTAAGTAATAAAGCCCTGCATACATTTTATTAAGATTATCAAGATGAATAGATCTGACAGAATTCTCGTGATTAACTGCTGTATTTATAGAAACAGAACAGTGTAAAAATAGATCTTTTTTTCCACTTTCCTCTCTATATTTTCTTATTTTTAAAGCTTTTAAATCATCTAAACTTTCGAAATGTTTATTATTTATCTTTAAAATTTCATGCCCAAATAGCTCCTGTATCTCATTCCAAAATTGTATTGAGGAATGATAATTTATAAAATTTGAAATTGTAATATTTAAATTTTTTAATTTTTCAAAATTATCATTATAGATATCAAATCTTTGATTATTAAAAATTTTACTTTTTTTTTTATCGGTAAACAAAGATTGATTCGGAAAATTTTTTTTAAGATTTTGATAAACTTCGTCATCTAATGCATTCTCGATACAAACATGCACAAAAGGTTCTTTAATAATTTTTGCTTGTTTGATTTTTTTAAATAAAGAAATATTATGCATAGAAATAATATTATAATAAATAATGATAGAATCAAATATTGAATTTTTGGAAAGAATTTTAAAAATTTATAAATTGCCTTACACATTTGAAAAGGGAAATAAAAGTAAACATTGGCAGGTTTATAATTATAGAAATTATGACTTTTTAAATTTATTAAATTTTAGGAGAAAAAAAGCATTATCACACGGTCTTGATGATCAATACAAAGTTGATTACTTTTTTTTAAAAAAGGTTTTAAACCAAATTGATAAAAAGTTTCTTTTAGATAATTTACTAGACTTAAATATTGGAAATTTAAGTAATGTAAAAAAAATTAAAGGAAAAATATTTGATTATAATAAAATAATACATATTTGCTGGATAAAGTTAATGATTGATAAAATTCCAAATTTTAAAAAAATAAATGATTACTGTGAGATTGGCCAGGGGTACGGGTCTTTCACAGACCTTATATTGAAAAATACTAATTCCAGAGTACTATTAATTGATTTGCCTGAAGCAAATTTAATGACATCATATTATTTGAAAAACTTGTATCCAAATAAAAAATTTTTTCTTTATGATCAATATATTATTAAAGGAAAATTAAGTTATGAAGATTATAAAAGTAATGAAATAATAATTTTACCGCCCGAAGCAAAATTAGATGAAAAAATAAAGTTCGAATTAATTGTAAGTGCTAGATCATTTATGGAAATGAAATCAAAGTATGTTAAAAATTATTTTAATCTAATTCATAATACAATTAATGATGAAGGTTTCTTTTTAAATATAAACAGATATCAAAAAAATACCTCTGGAGAGAATATAATATTTGATGAATATCCCTATGCAAAAAAAACGTGGGAGGTAATTTTATCTCAAACTTCCTTCAACCAAGATTTAATACATTTTCTAATAGTAAAAAAAAAAGTAAGCGATACCTTAGATTTGGAGTTACAAGAAATTAAAAAGAAAAGAAATAATTTAAAAAGTACTCAGAAAGTCAATATTGAAATTAATTTTTTAAATAAAACTAAAATTATTGTCAGAAAAATTTTTGGTAATAGTTTCTTAAATTTTTTGTCAATGATTATGCTTAAACTTAACTTTGATAAACTATCTAAAAAAATAAAATATAATGATGATTAAAGTTAAACCAAAAAATTTAAATATTAATTATATTAAAATTAAATAATCTCAGACAATGAATTTTTCTAATTATACTTTTAATTTAACAAAAATTTTTAAAAGAACTTTTAATTACTACAAACACAAAATTATATTTAAAATCTACAAAAAAAGTCATTTTATTGGATCATATAATAAAGCCTCATTGTTAAGAAATTTTAATTATGTATATCCAGAAAAATTAGGAAATAATATTTTTTTACTAAATAAAAATTTATCGGACAGATATAGTTTATTAATTGACTTTGTTAAAAATTTAAAAGAAACAAATATAAATATTCTGGAAATTGGTGGAGGTGCTAATCCACAACAAATTTATCTTAATGAGTATGTCAAAAAAAATATTAAGTCATATGTTTTAGAAACTAGAAATTTTTGTTCTATTATTAATGAAAAGATACCTGAAAAATACTTGGATAGTATTTTTTATACCCATGAAATTGAAAAGATTGATTTAAAAAAAATTGATATAGCCATATTTACTAGTTCTATTCAATACTTGGAGGATTACCGTAAAATTTTAAATAAGATCAATAATCATTCTATTAAATATATAATAATTACTGAGTCTATATTTACAAATTTTGAAAAAGATATTTTTGTTTTACAAAAAAATTTAGACTTTCCAATTCCTTGCTGCTGGATATCAAAAAAAAAATTTCTGCATATTCTTAATGAATTAGACTATAAGTTAATTAAAATAGTTAGCAGGAAAAAAGGTTTTTACAAACATAATATAATTAAAAGCAAAGATTTTGCTACTTATGATCTAATTTTTTCAAAATAATTATTTTATTTTTTATTTATTAGTTTTTTATTTCTTCCCAATTTAAAAATTTTTGCAAATGAGTTTCTTAGGCTATTATCAAACTTGCTAATAAATCTTTTCAGTTTATCTTCTGGTCTTCCTGTAAATGATGTGATGTGGAAATAATTTTTTTCTTCAGGAGATTTATTTGAAAAGTAATAATTAGAAATACAACATCTTGGTCTATCAATTTTTACTTTACTAACTGAGTGCCAACTACAAGTATTAGTTTCCATAATTACTAATCTATTTTGTTTTGCTACGATTGTTTTTTGTTTTTTGAGGTTTTGATCCCAAAGTTCAAAGTTACCTCCATAATTTATATTCCATGCAGGCGATACATAATAAAGTAAATTTAATCTTCTGTATTTTTCTCTTTTAGCATCATGACTATTATCTATATGGGGATTTAAAAAATCATCCTTGAACATCATAGAGATACCGCCAGCATACAAAGATGGATCTCCCTCTAAACTATCAATATTTAATAAATCTCCAATCAGACCAACTACTTGTTTACTTTGAAGTGCATAAGTTATATCTGATAAATGTTTGTCATAATCTTTAAGGTTCGTAGCAGTTTTTTTTTTCTCTCTAAATGTTTCTCTTTTAAAAAAGCCGTCAGCATTTTTTGGGAATGCCTTATAAATTTGGTCAACTTGTTTCGTAGGTAATAAATTATCAATTATTATGTGTTTTGTAGGTATATTTTTATGAGGAGAACAGTCCCAATTTTTAATAATTCGGTCTTTATTTAAGTTAATACTTTTAATAATTTCACTAATATAGTTTTCACTAAAATCCATTTAAATATAACCTTTAAATATTTTTTTTCTTTTGCTTAAAAACTCATTTATTTTGTTAACTATTTCAATGATATCCTTGTTTTTCTTATTTTTGAAGTTTTTATAAAATTTAACTTTAACATATATTTTAAAAAAAATTGATCCTGCAAATACTTTGATAATAAAATGTTTTATTTTTTTTTGTAATGGTAGTTTTGAAATATCAATATGATTAAGTATATTTTTTTTTTATAAAAATGATTGAACAATAAATTATCTATTGAGCTCCAAAGATTATCATTTCTTAAATTAGTGTTACTTAATTCAGTATTTACATATTTAAGAACCAGGTCTTTAAAACCCACACCTCTGATTTTCTCTATATCATATTTTAGCAACTCTTTATTATGTGATAGACGATTTAGATGGTCTTGATTAAAAAGGTATGGTTTTTCACTTGCAATTATTTTACCTTCCAAAACTAACACAATATTAAAAAAGTTTTCAAGCATAAACATATCAAATATTTCATTTTTATATGCATAGTTAAAAATTTTAAATAATATATCTTTTTGGATAATAGCATGCCAATTTCCGTTATAATTATTTGTAAAAACCTTTATTCTTTCTACCATACTATCATCTTGTAAATTATGTGGAGTTTGAAATGGACTAAAATTTGATATCTGGCCATTTAAATCTTCATCATGACTTAAATTGAACCACAAACTTCTTCCCTTTATACAAATACTTTCGTTATTTGATTTTAATTTTTCTAAAAGATCATTTATATTATTATTAATAACAAAATCATCATTTGAACACATCATTACATATTTTGTTTTAATTTTTTTTAGCGAATTGACAATTTTTTTTAAAAAAGTTTTTATATCTTTATCTTCGCCATAGTATTCATAATCACAATTTAAATTGAATGAATAATGCTCTAAGTTTTGTTCTTGTTTACTACCATCTGCAATATAAATTTTGAATTTTGATTTATGTTCTGAAAGATAATCCAACCATCTTAAACTAAATGATTTTCTTCCCTTAACTAATAATAAAAAGGTTAGGTCTTTCATATTTAGTTTTTTTTATTCAAAATTTGGTTTATAAATATTTAAATGCAATTAAGATTTTCAACATTTGGACCTTATATAGACTCAAAAGATTTTTTAGAAGTGAAAAAAGCAATCAGCTTTAAAAGTTGGTACAACAAACCATATTACTATTGTGAAAGATTTGAAAAAGAATTTGCTAGATATCATAATAGAAAATTTGGGTTATTGACTCCAAATTGTACCTCATCGATACATTTAATGTTATATTCTTTAAATTTATCAAAAAATGATGAAATAATTGCTCCAGAATGCACATGGATTGCCTCAGTTTCTCCAGTTATTCAGGAGCGAGCTAAATTAATACTATGTGATGTTGATAAAAAGAATTTTTGTATTTCAATAGAGTCCATAAAAAAAAATATTACAAAAAAAACAAAAGTAATTATATCCGTCAACGTATATGGTAATATGGCAGATTATAACGAGTTAACAAAATTATGTAAATTACATAAAATAATATTAATTGAGGACGCTGCAGAAAGTTTAGGTAGCTACTATAACAAAAAAAAATCAGGATCTTTTGGAGATGCATCAGTTTTTAGTTTCCATAGAACTAAAACGATGACAACTGGAGAAGGTGGCATATTACTTCTTAACAACAAAAAATTGTATCTCAAATGTAAAACCTTTAGAGATCATGGTAGAACAGATAGATCTAAAGATCTTTATAATGATTTTTTTGCATTAAAATATATGCCCTCTAATATGCAAGCAGCTTTGGGTTATTCCCAATTTAAAAAAATAAATACTTTACTTTTAAAAAAAAGGTCGATTTTTAATCACTATAAAAAATATTTATCTAGAGTATCACACTTAATAAATTTAAATGAAGATAATAATAAAGTAAAAAATGGATGTTGGGCAACTGTGCTAGTAATGAAAAAAAATAATCCAAAATTACTTAAGAAAATATCTAACAAACTAAAATTAAATAATTTCTTCGCACGACCATTTTTTTATCCAATTTCAAGTCTACCAGCATATCAAAAAATTGATAAAAATTATAAAAAGTTTAAAAAAAAAAATCCAAATGCTTACTTCTTATACAAAAATGGTATTGTTTTACCAAGTTCATATATTCTTAAAAAAAAAGATATTCAAAGAATTTGTAATATAATAATTAAAGAATTTATATAAATTTTTTTAAATCTGATATTGAGTTAATTATATACTTATATTTTTTCTTTTTTATACCATAGCCATAATTTGCAAAAATAAATTTTATTCCTGCTCTATTTGCAGCAATAAAATCAATCTCTGTATCCCCCACATAACATACAAATTTTTTCTTTACACCAGAAATCTTTATAGCCTCTTCTAGTAGAAAAGGATTTGGTTTTCCTGGTTTTTTTGAATTTGGACAATGTATTGAGTCAATTTTTAATTTAAAATTTTTAATAAATTTTCTTGATCTATTAAAATTCTTTGAAGTGACTACTGACTTAGTTATTTTTTTTTTTTCTAACTCGCTGAATATATGATTAACATTCTTATAAGTTTTAATTTTATTGATATTTTGTGAGGAGATTAAATTATAGAACTTTTTAATATTCTTTACATTTTTTGTAATAGATAATTTTCTTAAAATTTCCTCAAAAGGAGCCCCAATACAAGAGAAATATTGATTAAAAGATATTTTTAGCTTAAATTTTATTTTAACAAATCTCCAGCTTATACGCATATTATTTTTAGAGTCGAAAATCACTCCATCTAAATCAAAAATTATATGTTTAAATTTCAGTATTTTTTCCTTATTTTGCAATTTAATATATCTTTCTTTGCACTTTTAAGATCTTTGATTGTGTTTATTGAATTATATTTTGAGTCAAAAAATATTGTTCCAACATTCAAATTATTATCAATTGCTCTATTTAATTCAACACCTTCATACATTTCATTTTTTGAAACTCCTAATCTTGCAAATTTGAGAAGTGACTTTGGTTTAAAAGATATAAAATCTAAATGCTTTCTAAATAAAAATTTCTTTTTATATCTAAATAATGATGGAGCTAAACTTCTTGTCATATAATGAATTTTATTATTTTGATTTGATATAATCTTAACTATATTTTGACTATCTGCTTTTTTTTTAGTAATTAATGAATGCGGAATCACAATATCAAATTTATTATTTTTAATATGAAATTTAATAAGATTATCTAAGTAAATAGGATTTAAAAATAGCTCATCACATTGTATATCAATCACAAGTTTTGATTTTCTAATATCATTTTTTAAAGATGATATTCTTTCTGTTCCATTTTTGAAATTTTTGCTTGTCAGAACACATCTACCGCCATATGTCTCCACGCAATCTTTGACTAGTTTATCATCAGTACAAACAATTATTCTATCAATTAATTTGCTAAGTTTAATTCTTTTTAAAACATGTATGATAAGTGGAAGACCATCAATATTAATTAACGGTTTATTTGGTAATCTTTGAGATTTTAATCTAGCAGGTATTAATCCTAAAATCATTATTGTATTTTATTTATTGTATCTCTATATATTAATGAAATAAAAAAACCAAATGGCAAATAATAAATTATACTTAACCAGTTATTAAATAAGTTACCTGTAGGTATTAAAGGCCAAAGAGTAATTAGAAAACACGAAATTAAACAAATTTTAAAATTATATTTTCGTTTGTTTAAATCATCTAACTTTTTACTAGAAGAAAAAATTTCGTTAAATGAAAAATAAATTATACTTAAAAATAAAGCAAATATTAATATAAATCCTATTGAACCAGTTTCTGAAAGTAACTGAATATAAGTGTTATGTGGGTGAGTAGAGCAGGAATATTCATTTATTATAAATTTTTTATTGGAACAATTTTTTCTAAAAGTTTTTGGTCCAGTACCAATAATATAATTTGATTTATATATATTAATTCCAGTTTTAAAATAAGTTTCGTGTATATTTGAGAATATTATTAAATTTGAACCTTTATTAAGAATACCTGTTTGTTCTAATGTTAAATCTAATATTCGTTCTTTGGTGCTTGGCTGAAAATAAACAATTAAAATTATTAATATAAATGAAATTGATAGTGTTAAAATTCTTATTAATTTATAGCCTTTTAAAAAAATTATCATAAAAAAGGCTGATAGATTTATAAAAAAAAAGGCAGCTCTTTCACCAGATAAAAATACTAAACATTCTGAGAGAATTAACGCTATTCCAATTAAAAATCCAAATAATTTATTTTTACTTGATATTTTGTTAATATTATAAAGATAAAGTCCAAATAATAATGGAAGTAACCTTGACAAGTAACTACCCAAAACCAATTCGTCACCAAAAAAACTACTTACTCTAGGACCTGGGTTCAAGTCAAAGCCGAGAATATTGGTGCCATAGAAAAATTGAAAAAATCCATCAAAAATTAGTGCAAAAAAAGTACAAAATAAAACATAAAAAAACCTTAAACTAAATTTTGGATCCGTGGTTATGAAATAAAATAAACCTAAAGAGAATGTTAAAAATCTGAAGTAAAACAAAGAGCTCTTTAATGAGAATAGTGTATGGTCTGAAAATATTGATGAAAAGATGATCCAAATATTAAATATTATTAAAATAAGAATTATTTTTTTATTAAATAATTTAAATGAAAAAACTGTATTAAAATTTACCAGGACAAATATTGTAACTACAACAGCAGTTAAATCAGGTATAAAAGGTCCAGTTATTAAAGAAACTGGTAAAAATAATATTAGATAATATGAAAGATTTTTTAATATATTATTGAATTGGCTCAATTTATTTTATTAATTTTGATTTTATAGACCATTCTTTTTATGTTGGATATATAATTAAATACTCAATGTAAAGCCTTGATTATTTAAGAGAAAACTTAATATTTATTTTCTATTTAATATAAATGCCATGTATATTAAAACAAAGATTAATAAAGAGAAAAGATATATAACCTGATCAGATAAGTAATTTCTCAACGTAGAAAATTTTGATAAATCTGTAATACCAAAAACTATCATCTCTTCCTTATTAGGAAACATTTCATCATATGTTTTTACATCTTTTTCATTTAATAAGTACAAATACCTAAATGACTCTTTTAAAAGTGGTCCTAAATGTTTATTAGATGATAATTTTTCTTTTGCATTTAAATATCCTTCACCTTGTTCATTGATTTTAATATCAGCTTGGGCCATTATGATCTCGTAGAGATTCGCTTTTAATGTTTTATAACTTCTATGAATTTTAATTTTTGTTAATTCATTAATCATATATAAATATTTTTGAAACAAAATTTTGTCTTTTTGGGTAGGTTTGTTGCTAAAACTTAAAAAAACTTTGTGGTTCCATGTTGATGCTATCCTATGCCATGAAACACTTGAAATAATATAATCAAAATCATCTTTTGTTAAATCAAATTCTTTTAACAAATTTTCTTTCAATTCTTCATTTCCAAAATATGGATTTTCAAAACTTTTGATGAACATATTCATATGAGTTTTACCATTCATATAAAAAGTTTCGGGTCTATCATATGCAGAAATGTCGTACAAAATTTTTACTAATGTGAAATTTTTTTGTTTGAAATAGTAGTTATAAGTAGCTCCAATAATTAAAAAAAATATAAGAACAATTGGTGCGATAATAATATCAATTTTTTTAAACTTTAGATTTTGAAACATTTTTTTTTAAACAGTGGAAATATAATACCAAATTAATAATTAATATAAAAATATAGTAGCTAAAAACAATTAAAATATTTTGCCAATTTGGGCTGTTTAAATGATTTTCAAGGATATAATAAAAACCTGTACTTAATATTCCAAGTATAATTACATACAAAGAGAAATAATTTACTGGTATGATTTTTGTAAATTTATGAGATATGTGATTGGTGTCACCAGAATATAAGGACTTTCTCAGATAGATCCTTCTCATAGAAGTGACCAAAAAATCAATAAAAATAAATGTATAAAAAAGATTATTTTTTAAAAACTCAAATAAACTAGTTTGATGATTAACGAATTCTCTCTCTTTCCATACGAAAAAGTAAGATAGGATTAAAATAATGGCTGTTAATTGAGCTGAACCAATTTCACCTAAAAATATTTTTGAAGGAAAACGATTAAAAAGTGCAAATATTATTAGCCCTCCAAAGTATATTATAGCTAAAATTTCTAAATAAATATCAAAATCATATAAATAACTACATATAAAGAAAAAAAATAATGATGGGATCGCCGAAGAAAAATAACCAAGATCAATATTATCTACAAAATTAAAAGCATTAAAAAAAAATAAATACCATACTAAGTTGAATATAAAATTTAGGTCTTGATCAAAAAATAATTTAAGTTCAATTCCTGATTTAATTAAAATATATGAGATAAATAATTGAAAAAAAAATTTAAATTTTGCCTTTAAAATAAACTTTTCATCAATCAAACCATAAATTGATATAATTGAAATTATTATAAAGAGAATGTAAAATTTCTCACTTAAGATGTATAATGTATTATTTAACATTAAATATATAAAAAAAAACAAATAAGTTAAATAAAATGCAACTCCTCCATAATGAGATTTATTTGAATCACCCCATCTTATTTGTTTTTTTCTATTTTTATTGAAAAAAATAAAATTTTTTTTGCTTAAAATATAAAAAAGAAAAAAATGTGAAACTATACTTATAATTAGAAAAAAATTTAAATTTAACATTTATTTTCTATAAAAATTAACTACTTTTTGTACTCCATCAGTTAAATTAACTTTGGCAATATAATTAAATTGTTTTCTAGACAAAGAGTTATCACACCTAAAGTTTTGAATTTCGTTTATTCTCCCTTTTTTGAATTTAACTTTTAAATTTGGAAAGGATTTTTTAATTATTTGCAAGATTTCTAATACGCTTGCCTCTCTTTGTCCTCCAATATTTATTTTTTTAAAATATTTTTTGCTTCTAACAATTTTGTAAATTAAATTAACAGCATCAGAGATATAATTAAAATTTCTTTTTTGGGCTCCGTTTCCTTCGACAAATATTTTTCTATTTTTAGATGCTAGATAAATAAATTTGGGTATGACTGCATCAATATTCTCAGTAGGACCATATGTGTTGAAAAAAATTAAAGAAGTTATTTTTAAGGATTTTTTTCTCATTGTAAAAATATCAGACAAATATTCGTTTGCAACTTTTGTAACTGCATATGGCGAATGAGGTTTATACAATGAAGTTTCAGTTAACTTATTTTTTTGAAAACCAAATATTTCACAAGTTGATGCTATATACACATGTTCAACATAAGAATTTACAGCAGCGCTTAATAGATTTAAATTCATATCATAATTTTCAATTGAATTTTTAAGATTATGAAAGGAAGCATCTACGCTTTTTTTTGCAGCGAGATGTATAATTTTGTAAATATTATTTTTTTTTAGAAATTGTGTATCAATCGATTGAACTTTAATTTTTTTTAGTTTTTTTTGAGGTTTTATTATGGGTTTTACACTTAAATCATCCACTTGAATTAAAGGAACCTTTTTTTTTTCAAGAAAATCACATAATTGTCTTCCAATAAAGCCTGCAGCACCTGTAACAAGAATTTTTTTTTTCATTTATTTGAATTAATAACTTTATAAAAAACAAAATAAACAAAATAATTAAAAATTTCAAAACTTCTGTGAATAATTTTTATATAAGATCCAATTATAGGTTCATTGTTCACAGTCGAAAAAAATAATGCAAATGCTGCCTCTGTTAAACCAATGTTCTGAGGTGTAATTTTAATTGGTTCAAATATTTGATTTATTAATGTTAGTATTAATATTTCAACATAATTTATATCAAGATCTAATAATAAGAATATTGTAAAAAATATAAAATAATTAAATATTATTTTTAATACCGTATAAAATGTAATTTCAATGGATTGATATAAATTTAATATTTGATAATTTTTTGAATTAATTCTTTTGAATAATTTAATATTGTTTAAAAAATTCAAATTAAATAGAGCAAAATTTTTGCTTATAATTGTGTAGAAAATAGGAATAAAAGTAATAAATGATAGAAAGAAAATTTGATAATTTCTATTTAAATAAAATGTTAAAATTAATACTGTAGAAGTTATTAAAAGTAATTCAAGAATATTTAAATAAATCAATATTTTTGTATAATTTATATAATTAAGCTTAATTGATTTATTTAATAGATAACCTCTATAAACAATTCCTGAAAAAGGAATCAAATAATTCATAATTTGACTTTCGCAAAAAAATTTATGCCAAGACAAGAAACTAAATTTTGTATTGGAAAAAAAATTACAGGTTGTAATTATTCTAAATGAAATTATCAATAATGATAAAAAGGAGGCAATTAGAACATATAATGATCTATCTATATTATTAGTAATCGAGGAAAATATTTCTTTGTCAAAGTTTTTAAAGAAAAATAAAAAAAAGACAATAAAAATTATATAATTTATAAATCTTTGAAAACTTAAAATTCTTTTACCATTATTATTTTTTCCAAAAAGTATAAGCAAAAAAAAATAAATTGAAATAAAAAATTTGTTAGACAAGGATCTTCTTAGTGAAAAAGATAGCAAAAAAAGTTTAATACTAGATTTTAAAGAGTGAAAATCTTTAATTCCAATTTTTTTTAACTCAAGAATGTTAGATAGGTCATTTGCTTTTTTTAAAGCGGTACCATTTATCACTTCTTTTAGTCTGATTATGAATGATTTTATTCCTATATTAGCGCCTGTAAAGTTTTTATCATGTTGTACATAGTCGAGAGTTGGCTCACTATCTAAATACCAAGCAAAATTTTTTTCTCGTGCATACGCATAAATTAACCAGTCATAATGCTCAAAATTTTGCAATTTATTTAAATTTTGGCTCAGATAATTTTGAAAGTTTTGAAAAAATTTTCTGTTAAATACATATGTAGAACCGGGACCAGCAGACTCAAAATAGTAATCAAATTGAGTTTTAACTCCTGATTTTTTAATATATTTTCTCGATGATTTAAATTTTGCATTCACAGATGAAGAATATATAGAAAATTTTTTTTTTTTTAAAATTTCAACAGATTTTGATAATTTATTAGGATACCAAATATCATCTTGATCAGACAAACTTATATAATCAAAATCCCTCAATCTAAAATTAGAAATTAAATGAAAATAATTTTTTGTTGGTGAACCATACCTTAAATTTTCAGAAAAAATCTCAATCGAATTAAATTTCTTTTTAAGACTTTTGATTAATTCCAAAGAATTATCTGTACTTTTATCAATACTAACAAAAATTGTAACTTTAACATCTTTTTGATTAAATATTGAACTAATTTGTTTTTTTAAAAACTTCTCACCATTGTAGACTGGCATTAAAACTGCAATCTTACTGTAATTCATTATTTAAATAATTTTTTTTAAGTATTTTATATAATCTGATGAAGTATACAGTCTAATCAATTTAACTATCTGTTTTTTTGTAATCCAGTTTTTATTGTAAGCAATTTCCTCGGGGCAGGAAATTTTTAATCCCTGTCTTTTTTCAATATTATAAATATAATTGCTTGCATCTAACATTGAGTCTGGGGTTCCTGTATCAAACCATGCAATACCTCTACTAAGAATTTTTACTTTTAAATTTTTATTCTTTAAATATATATTATTTAAATCAGTTATTTCTAACTCGCCTCGTTTGGATGGTTTAATTTTTTTTGCAAAATATGATGCATTTTTGTCATAAAAATATAAACCTGTGACAGCATAATTTGATTTAGGAGATTGTGGTTTTTCTTTTATTGACTTTACGTTTAATTTTTTATCAAATTCAACTATACCATAACGCTTCGGGTCTTTTACATAATAAGCAAAAATTGTAGATTTTTTTTTAGTCTGCATTGCTGCTTTCAATAATATTTCCGACAAATCATTTCCATAAAAAATATTATCTCCTAGTATTAAAGCACATGGATGATTATTTAAAAATTTTTCACCAATTATCAATGCTTGTGCTAGTCCCTTGGGTTTTTGTTGAACTTCATATTTAATTTTTATTCCCCACTGAGAACCATCTAATAATAGTCTTTGGTATTTATTTAAATCCTCTGGTGTTGTAATTATCAAGATTTCTCTAATGTTTGCTAACATTAATACTGAAATTGAATAGTAAATTAGTGGTTTATCATAAATTGGTAAAAGTTGTTTAGATGTGCTTGATGTAGCAGGATATAATCTTGTACCCTTCCCACCAGATAAAATAATACCCTTTTTAAGTTTCATTTAAGAGTTTTATAGTTCTATTAAAATAAAATTTCCAATCTTTTATTTTTATATTAAGAAATTTTTGTAATTTTTTATTGTTTAGACGTGAATTAAGTTGCCTATCTGCTAAACTTATATACTCGCCTGAAAGTAGTTTTTTTACTTTGACATTATTATACTGAAATTTTTTTTTAATGAGCTTTGCAAATTGAAACCATGAAACATATCCTGAGGGCACTGCATTAAAAGTCTCTCTTAATTTAAAATCATTTTTTTGGACTTTGTTAAGGATTTTTTCAATGATATAATGTATAAACAAAGTTGATGTAGGAGTACCTATTTGATCACTTACAATACTTAAATTTTCATTATTTTTTAATTTTTTTTTTACTTTTGAAAAAAAATTATTTTTATAATGACTATAGATCCATGCTGTACGAAGTATAACATGATTACAACTAGACTCTTTTACTGATATTTCTGAATTTAGTTTAGTAATTCCATAGTAATTAACTGGTTTTTTTTTAAACTCCTCAGATAATTTTTTGTATCCATTATCTCCATAAACATAATCAGAAGAAAAATGGATAAAAAAAATATTATTTTTTTTACAAATTTTTGCTAAATTTTTTACAGCTAAGAAATTAGTTTTTTTTGAAATTTGCTTATTTTTTTCGGATAAGTCTACGTTAGTAAATGCAGCTGCATTAATAATTACTCTTGGATTAATCTTTGATATAATTTTTTCGATCTGTCCATAATTGTTTATATCTGAAAACTTTTTTTGCTTAATAAATTCAATCTTAAAATTTTTGATTTTTTTTTTTTTTAAAGTTTTTCCAACTTGACCACTTGAACCTAAAATTAAAACTTTTGGTTTCTTTGATGATAATTTTCTTTTATCCATTTATCTAAATTTTTAGAGCTAGTTTTTTTTAGCCACCACTTATTTTTTAAATACCAATCAATTGTCAATTCAAGACCACGTTCAAGACTAATTTTTGGTTTCCAGCCCAATTTTTTAATTTTAGCATTATTAATTGCATATCTTCTATCATGTCCTGGTCTATCTTTAACTTTTTTTATTAATTTTTTAAAAGGTTCAGTATTATTCTTTTTTAATTTATCTAAATGTTCACAAATTTTATCAGCAATTTTATTGTTACTTATCTCATTATTTCCACCGATGTTATAAGACTCTCCAATCTCACCATGCATAATTACTTTTTTAATTGCCTCACAATGATCAGAAACGTATATCCAGTCCCTTATTTGCTTACCGTCTCCATAAATTGGAATTTCTTTTGAATTTATTGCATTAAAAATTATAACGGGGATTAATTTTTCAGGAAATTGAAAAGGGCCATAATTGTTGGAACAATTAGTTATAATTCCTGGAAAATTAAATGTTTTGTAGAAACTTCTTATAATATGATCGCTAGATGCTTTACTTGCGGCATAAGGACTGTTTGGCTTGAAATTATTTTTTTCAGTAAAGGCTGGTTCATTAAGTTTTAACGAACCATAAACTTCGTCAGTCGATATATGTATAAATTTAAATTTTTTAACTTTATATTTTTCAATGTAATTCTTACAATTATCTATTAATCTTAAAGTACCAATTACATTATTTTCAAAAAAAATTTCTGGATTGAATATAGATCTATCTACGTGAGTTTCTGCAGCAAAATTTACCACTAATTCAGGTGAAGTATATTTTAATATAGACTCACATTTTTTTTTTTCGTTTATTGAATTTTTATAAATTTTTATTCTTGAGGTAAAATTTTTTTTTAAAAAAAAGTGATTTGCCACAGAAAGATAACTAATTTTATCTATGATAGTTACATTATTTTTAGGATTTTTTAGTAATTCTATTACAAAATTTATTCCAATAAATCCGCATCCACCTGTAATAAGTATATTCATTAGTTAATCCTCCCAATTTTTAGTTACAGGCAAAAAATCTTTTTCACAAGAAATTATGTCATAACCATTGATTGCTAAAAAACCAACGGCCAAACAATCTGCCAAACTATGGTTTCGTACATTCTGCGAACTTTCTTTTTCTCCATCAATTCTATAAAACCATTTTTTATTTTCATCATCAAAATGTAAACTAAAACCACATAAAAAAACTTTTTTTGCTTTACAAAAGAAGCATAGGTAAGCCGCAAATATACCCGTTGATATGATAGTTTTTAAATTACTATCAAGAAAATTTTGTTTTGATATTTTATCTAATATTATTTTTCTTACTCTTTTTGGGATAAAATAATAAGAATTTATATTGGCTTTTAATAAATTTTTATCGCTGTTGGAACTATGATTAGATTGAACAGATATAAGGTCACCTAGATCAAGATTTTTAAGCATCTCATTTTCAATTATGGTAGATCGAGTTTTTTTTTCAGCTATTATATCTTCATCTATTAATTCATTATCAATTAAAGTTAAAGCAGGCTTTGGTAAATTAAAATTTTTAATATTTTTGGCAGAAGCATTGCAAGAAATAACTAAATACTCTTCTTTAAATTCTTTAAAATTTGCTTTAGGAGATGATCCAAAAATAAAGATTGTTTTACCTTTCAAATAATTAAATTTTTTTTGGATATAATATAATTTTGGAAAAAAAATTACTTGAGCAACTATATTCTTTATTTTATCAATTAACATTTTTTTTTACTATTTGGTCAATTAATTCATTCCAATTTTGCAAGGAATTATCAAACTTTCTATATTTAAAAAAATTTTTTTTTATTAATTTTTCTTTGTTTAAAATTTTGCATTCCATCAAATTTGCTAAATGCTTATAATCATTTTCTTCAAAAAAAAACTTTTTTTTATAATATGCTAAATTTTCAATTGTATATGGAAGTTTAATAGCAAGAATACGCATTTTATATTTTGCTGCCTCAGATAACGGTAAACCCCAAGTTTCTAGAAAAGAGGGAAAAATTAAATTTTTTGATTTTTGATAATATTCTTGCATTCTTTTATAATTTAATCTTCCTATAAACTTGATTTGTTTAAATTTTTTACCCTTGTAATAAACATATCTTGCATAAATATTTTCATCCTTTTTAATTGTAAAAAAAACTTTAAAATTTGTTACAGATCGTTGGTTAACTAAATAATCAACGGCTTCAATAATGATTTTATGATTTTTTTGAAAACGCGGTAAAGATGGATAAAAAAAATAATTACTTTTTCCTTTGTTTGAGTAAGTTTGATTATCTTTCACAAATGGTTTAGCAACAGTTATTTTTTTGTGATTATATATTTTCCTAAATTTGTGTTTTATCCAACGCTGCTGGACGACTACTAAATTTTTTTTAGATAAAAAAAAAAGATATATTAATTTATAAAAAATTAATCTTAAAATGCTTTGTGGTTCAAGTATAATATCTTTTACTTTTATTTTATAAAAATGAATTGGATTATGACAGTAAATAACTTGCTTACCTTTTTTTAAATTTAAAGGAATGTCTTGCAAAGTAAACCATAAAATATTTTTGTCATCTATTTTTTTAAAATAAAAAAATTCATAATAAATTCTACTAATCCATCTAATGGGAGTTGGAATTTTTATAAATTTAATATTTTTATTTTTTAAATTGTATTTTTCTTTTATGTTAATTTTAGAATTAATATATATATCTATAGGTATTTTTAAATTTTTTTTTTTTAGAAGAGTCTCAATAAAACTCTCTAAAATTTTTAGTGGCCCACCATCAACTAAACTTATAGCAACCACTTTAATTTTTTTCATTTGAGTCTAAATATTCTTTTTATAATATACTTAATTGTTATAAGTATTAGATTAACTGAAGCCAATATCATTATAAAGTAAGATTTTTTTTTTAATGCTTTAAAATTTTCATAGAATGCTAAAAAAGGTTTTTTTCGACTAATCCCACCATCCATCATTACAGTGCTTACTTTATCATAAAATGATGCATTGATATGATTTGAGCATCTTAATAGAAATTCATAATCTCCAGAAATTTTAAAATCTGAGTTGAAGAATCCAAATTTCTCAAATAATATTTTTCTATGTAAAGCACCAGAATGTGCAATTCCAATATTATAATTTAAATTTTTTTTATCAAATTTTTTTCCAATAATGAATTCGTTGTTATTCTTTTCGTTTACAATTTTTGACTTTGAAGAAATAAAGTTAACTTGTCCATTATCTAGACTTAATAATTCAAATAAAGAGTGATCATTTAACCAGATGTCGTCAGATCCTAAAAAACAAATCCAATCACCACTCGCATATTTAAGTCCTTTATTCCACGCATCATAAATACCTTTATCTTTTTCTGAGATAAAAAAATCTACATTTTTTTTGTAATTAGAAATAACCTCAACTGTTTTATCTTGTGAATTACCATCTATAACAATTAACTCAAAATTAATTTTTTTTTGGTTAATGCAACTTTTTAAAGTATTTTCTAATGTTTGGAATGAGTTATATGTTGCAATTATAATACTTACTCTTTTATCTTTCATGTTATCTTCTTTGTTCTAAAATTGTAAAATAGAAAAAAAGTGAAACACATAAAGTTGCCCTAGCAAAATTTGGTTCTTTTATAAAAGAACCCACAATGCAAGTCATAGAAAAAAAGAATATAAATATTTGAGAATTCGTCATTAAAACTATGTCTTTTTTTATTAATTTTCTAACTTCAAATAATTGGACTAACAAAATTATTGATGTGATTAGCAAAAAGATAATTCCAAACTCTATACCAAGTCTAAAAAATAAAGAATATGAGTCTTTCAAAGTAAGATCATAAACGCCTTTATGAAATAAAATATTTCCTGGAAAGGAATAAAATTCAAATTCTCCAGTAGATCCAGGTCCCATACCTGTAATTGGTTGAGATTTTAAAACAAATAAAAATTGGTCAAGTCCTCTAAGCCAAGATAATAATGATAATGACTTGGTATCTAGAATTGATCCAAATTTTAATCTATCTAAAATATGGAAAGCTAAATCAAAGTCTGTAAATAAGAAAATTACCATCAAGAAAAGAATTGCAAATAAGCTTATAAATATTAATTTTACTAAAATAACTTTGTTTCTAGAGTATACAAATGCAGTTATTATAATACATATAAAAAAAGTTATTAAATGCATGGACAGTGTAGAAATTCCCGTTAAAAAAAGAAAAAAGAAAATCATAAGGTTTAAAAATTGATATTTAATATTTTTAGATACTAAAAAGATATTAAAAAAAGCTAGAGAAGAAGCAAAATATACTAAACCAGCATATGATGGCTCTACAAAAAATGAACTTGGTCTAGATTTGATATTAGAATTAAAGTTTTCTATACCAATTTCAAAAAAAAGTTCATACCAACAATGTACAGCTGATATAAGAATAATAAAAATAAATAAATTTTTTGCAATATTAACATCATAATAGATCTTTTTTTTGAGTAGATAAAAAGAAACATATAACCCAATCCAAATTAACGATGAAAGAAATCTATGAGTGGGAGAATTTTGAAATATAAGAAATACAAATGAATAGAAAATTGTAAACAAGATAAGAGTTAAATAAATTTTTTTAAAATCTTTTTCATTATTTATGTGAACTAAATAAATAAAAGTAATGCTTAAAAAAATTAAAGTACTAATATCATATGTAGATGAAAAAAGCGAAATTGCCAAAAATTGCAATGGAAATAAAATTATTCCAGAGTAAATTAATATTTGCATTTACTAATTCAAAAAATTTAATTGTCTAATTGTTTTATTAATTTGTTTTTGTAAATTTGGTTTAAATTTAAATCCAAGTTTTAATACTTTTTTATTTGATACCTCAAATGAAAGCTGATTCATTATAGCACTCTTAACAAGGTTTATTTTCAAGTTTTTCTTTACCTTTTTTATTGATTTAACAACGTCTGCTACAGTCAAATTATGTGACACCACATTATATATTTCACCATTAAAAATATTTTTTTTTATTACAAAAATTATGAAATTAATTCCATCATCCAAATTTAAATATGGTCTTTTTTGATTTATAGCAGTCTTCCAAACTGTTAATTTCTTATTTAATGAAGCTTGAAAACAAAATTTGTTTACAGCAGTATGAAATCTCATACCAGTAGAGTAGCCATAAATTGTTCCAAATCTTAAAATAATACATTTAAGTTTCTTCTTTGCTCTTAAATTAAGTATTGTTTTTTCTTCAAGAAGTTTACTTTTTGCATATGGGCTTTGAGGTTTTAACTCTGAAGCTGAGCAGTTTTCATCAACAATTTTTTTTTGTGTTCCATAGACGCTTGTAGAAGATATATAAATTAGTTTCTTCTTATGTTTTGCACAAATCTTACAAACTTTTTTTGTAATAGCATGATTATGTTTGATGTATAAATCAGACATACCAACACTTTTTGTTGCATCAGTCATTGCTGCTAAATGAATAACAATATCTACTTTTTTTATAACTTCATCTAAATCTTTATACTCAAGAATATCTTCATTAATAAAAAAAAACTTTTTTTTTGAATTTGAATAGAAAATCGAGGGATAACGACCAGAGATTAAGGAGTCGATAATGAATAATTTGTATTTTTTTGAGAATTGTTCAGTAAGTTTAGATCCAATATGACCTGCAGCACCAGTTATAAGTATTTTCATTATGTTTTACCTATGAATTTTAAATATTTATTAAAATCTCTAATATATGAATTATTATTAAAATATGATGTAGACAAAACTGTTAGAATATTTTCTTTGGCTAAATATTGTTGTTCTGCCCAAATTTTCTCAGGGATATATAAACACTGAGTTGAATGTTGTAAAATAAATTTTTTAGTATTGTATCCATCATTACATTTGATTAAAATTTTACCTTTTGAACAAATTAAAATTTGTTTTGCATTTTTATGTGCATGCTTTCCTCTAATTTGATCTTTTTTTGCATATACATGAAATATTCTTTTTATGTCAAATTTTAAATTTTTAAATTCATAAGCAACTAGATTCCCATTTTTTTCTTTAAATTGTTTAAAACTTATTTTTTTTATTTTTTTTATCATATTTAATTAATTTTATTAAAAACTTTAATAATATATTTGACCTGCTTAATTTTTAATTCTGGGTATATAGGAAGAGATAAAATTTCTTTTGAAATATTTTCAGTATTTAGTAAATTTGAATTAGATTTTAAAAATTTTTTATAAGGTTTTTGTTTATGAGCTGGTATTGGATAATGTACAGAAGCAAATATATTATATTTTTTTAAAGCATTAATTATTTTGTCTCTATTTTTCACCCTTAAAACATATAAATGAAATACATGATTACAATTTTTTTTAATTTTTGGAAATTTTTTAATATTCTTATTTACTAAAAATTTATTGTACATTTGAGCAATTTTATTTCTTTTTAAATTGTCATTATCCAGGGAATCTAATTTTACGTTCAAAATTGATGCCTGTATTTCGTCTAATCTTGAATTTTCGCCATGTACTAGACTATTATTTCTGGTCTTCCAGCCATATTCCCTTAATAATCGAATTTTATTGTAAAAATATTTTTTGTTAGTTGTAATTACTCCCGCATCTCCAATTCCACCTAAATTTTTCGTTGGATAGCAGCTAAAACATCCAATATCACCTATTGAACCAAGTCTTTTAGATCTAATTTTGGCTCCATGCGCTTGAGATACATCTTCTATTATATAAATATTTTTTTTTTTAACTAAACTCTTTATTTTATTAATATTAACAGGGTGTCCATAAATATGAACAACAATAATTGCTTTGGTTCTTTTGGTAATTGCTTTTTGAATTTTATCTCCGTCAATTACATAATAATCTTTATTTATATCAACAAAGATAGGCTTTGCTCCACTGTCAACTATTGCGGATATTGTAGCAATTGCAGTGTGAGATGGCGTTATTACTTCATCTCCTTTTTTTATACCAATGGCTTTTAGTGAAATTTTAAGAGCATCTGTGCCATTAGAAACACCAATTGCATACTTTGATCCAATAAATTTTGAGAATTTATTTTCAAATTTTTCAACTTGAGGGCCTAAAATATATTTATTACTTTTTAGAACTGACTTTATCGATTGGATTATTTTTTTTTCTTTTGATCTAAATTGCTCAAAAGGATTTGCACAATAAATATTTTCCATATTATATAATACTTATGCCTGAGGAAAAATTAATCCATTTACCGTTATTTTCTGAAAATTTTTTCTCTTTTTGGAATATTTCAGTAGCATGATTCCATGCAAATAGAACTGCAAATTTATATTGAGAATGGTTAAACTCTTTCATATCACGTATGGGGATATGCTTACCGGGAGAAAATTTTCCAATTTTAAGTTTTGTTGTATCAAAAATACAATCAATTAAGTTTTCATCTATATTACAATAATTTAAAATGGTAGTACTTTTAGATGTCGCAGCATAACCACAAATTTTATGATTTTTATTAGATATGTCTTTTAAAATTTTTACGAGGGCAATTTTATTTTGTTCTACATTTTTACTAAATTCTAACATTTTATCATAATTATCAACACCCTCGTCAATTTCTTTTTTTATTATCTCAATTACTGAGTGATCAATAGTATGTACTCCCTTTTTACCAAGTGTATAACGCATAGAACCTCCATGGGTATCCTGCGGCTCTAATTTTACTAGTTCCATACCAACTTTTTCAAATAAATACTTTATTGAATGTGCTGAAAATAAAAAAACGTGCTCATCATAAATTTGATCATAGGTAGTTCTTTTTAAAACGTCCCCTAAATAAGGGTCTTCAAATATTAATAACCCATCTTTTTTTAAAATTTTTTCTATCCCACGCGCAACTTCTAAAATGTTTGGAATGTGACACATTACATTTGCTGATATAAAATAATCAGCATGTCCAAAATCATTTACGATTTCATTGGCAACATCATATTTAAAGAATTTTGTTGTAACATTAATATTTTTCTTTTCAGCCTCTTTTGCAACATTTACTGAAGGTTCAATTCCTAAATGATTAATTTTGTTTTCAGCGAAATGTTCTAAAAAAATCCCATCGTTACATCCCAACTCTACTATAAATGGTTCTTTTTTTTTATTTAAATCACTCATTATTTCATTTGCCCAATTGTAAAAATGTTTTTTCATATTTGTAGACAGGCTTGAAAAAAATGCATAATTCTCATGAAACATTTTATCCATATTAGGCTGATCAATTAGTTGAAACATTTTACTTTCTTTGCAAAAACCTGTTTTCATATGATAAAAATACTCATTTTTGAAGTCTTGCTTGTCTAAAAAACCATTTCCTAATGGTTGATTGCCAAAGTCGTTTATTAAATTAAGAGGTTTGTTTGATATTCTACAATTCATTATACTAATTTTTATAAATTTTGTTATTTTGATTATACTTTGCAAAAATTAAATTCAATATCTCTTTTAATAATTTACTGTCATAAGTCATTTTTTTTAATTCTAAACCAAACTTCTTACTACCAGTTATCTCATGTTTAAATTGAGGATATTTATTCATTATAATATGTCTTATACTTCTTTTTTTAATAGAAAGTGAGTTTATATGTGCCTTCAGAACATATGAGTACAAATGCTCTTTACTTTTTAAATACTTATTTAATTCGTCGCCTTTCTTACAATCTTTTATAAGTTTTGAATAAGATGATTTGCTATGCCAAGTCTTTATAAACTTGTAGTTGTTACTCCATGGACCTCCGATAGATCCGATTATTCTTTCATCCAAGTATGCTAATTCGATTGCAACACTTCCATGATGAACAAAATGAAAAAATTCATTATGTTTGGTTAAAGAAAATATAGATGTCTTTGGCTCCAAAAATTCAACATTTTTACTATTTGAATAAATTTTTAATAATTTCTCAAATGCAATTTTATCTGCTTTATAATCGTGATTAATAGTGGGATGAGGTTTTATTAAAATTTTTTGAAAATTCTGGCTTTCTAAACATTTTTCAATTGTAAAATGAGTCCATTCATACATATCTTTAAATCCGTTTATACCAAAACAATACTGAGCATCTTCAAAGGCATGCAAGTAAATCACAGCATAAGATTTGTTTTTTAAAATATTTATATTTTTTTTTTTGATATTTTTTAATATTTTTTTTTTATTATTGTTGGTTCCATTTTTTCTCAAATATTCTAATACTTTATGAGGATGATAAAATCTTTTTTTAAAATAATTATCAATTGTTCTTTTAATCTTTGGACTCATTTTATGAATCGGTTTAGGTAAAATCCATGGATTAAAATATTTATTTTTTCTATCAACAATTTTCAATTTGCCATCATAAGAGTTTGTTTCAATAATTTTTGAATTTAAGTGTAGAAACTTTCTTTTCCAAAATGTTTCTACATAGGTGGGTTCTGGATTGGTAAAGAAAAAACTTTTAATTTGTTTTTTTTGTATATTTTTTGATATTTGATTTAGGTACATGCATTTTAAGAAAATCCTAAAAAGTTTAAAATTTATTTTTAGATTTCCACCGTATTGTGGATAAATTTTTAAAAATGCAGATCCAGCTAAATCACCAATACTAATATTATTATCTTTATAATTGAGGAATTTAATATACGCATCTTTACTAAGAATTATAGTTAACCAAATAAATAAAGTTTTAAATAAAGCTTTTATAAAATCAGCAAAACTAGTATTCAATTCAAATTTTTTTATTTCAATGATATTTTTCTCAATATTTAAATTTACTCTTTTATTTATTAGAATATTATTTTCGATACTGTCTTCTTTATAATTTTCATATAAAAGATTTAATTTTTTTTTATTTCTTATAAAAAAATTTAGAAAAAAAAAAATTGCTTCGTAGATTAAAGGAATTTTAACATAGATCTTTCTTAATGCACCAAGAATCTTATTTCTTAGAAAAACGGGCGCACCATCTAATAAGTAAATTTCTATTGTGGCTTTTTTTTTTTTATTTAATAGCAGAGTTGCTATTCCAATTGTCTCTAGTATCCAACCAAATCCAGCATTATCTACTGTGGTAGCAATTTTAATTTTTTGCATTAGATCATCATTAACTATTATAAAAGATTATTTTACTCCAATTACTTTTGGTGGATCAAATGGGTTTTCTTTTCTTGCTCCAAATTTTAGCAAATGACTTTTATTGACCTTCCTTGCAATTGCAGATACCATATTTTTTATTGAAACTCCTTTTCCAGAGCAAATATTGATTTCTCCATTTTTACTAACAATAGCATACCTTGAAATTTCATTTCCTGCCTTTTTAACATCGATGTAATCTCTTATTTGTTTACCAGATGTTAATTCAACGGTTCGATTTTCTTTTAACATTCTTTTAAGGTAAGGTATCAAACGGTTTTTGTTTTCACCTTCTCCATAAAGATAAAAAACCCTGCACCATAAAAAATTTATACCTTTAAACTTAAATAATCTACTTAGAGCCGTAAATGCTGCTATTTTTGCAGCTGAATAGTTTGTGCTAGGATTTAGTTTAGTTTTTACTGACAAGTATCCGTCAGTTGGATCATATTCTACACAACTACCTATACCGACAAATTTTTTTATATTATTTTTGATACAGGACTCTGCCAAATTAAGAGTTCCAATCAAGCATTTTAAATGTTCATCCGAATTCATAAAATTTCCCTCAACATTCCATGCACAGTGAATAACTATGTCTATATTCTTTGTAATGTTATCTAAAAATTTTTTTTTTGAATCAAAAATATCTTCACAATAGAAAATTTTAATTCTTCTTTTATCAAGATTTTTAAGTTTAAATATATTTTTACTATTTTTTCTTACTACAATGAAAATTTTATGATTTTTCTTAAGCAATGATTTTAGAATCTGAAAACCTAAAAAACCAGTTGAACCAGTTATTAAAATTTTTTTATTTGTAATATTTTTCAAATTTTTTAAATTTTTTTTTTGCATCTTTTATATTATATAAATCTTCAATATTTTTATCTCTATAACTTATTACAGTTGGTTTAGTTGGCCATTTTACTTTTGCGAGTTGATCACTCCACTTAACAGCTCCCTCATTTTTTGGTACATAATTACCAGAATGAAAATAAATTACATGGACATTATTTTCTAAGGCTTGATAGGCTTGTCCACATCCCTCAGGGATAAAAAGTGCATTAGCTTTTTTTCTTGATAAGACCGTGCCATGATATTTTAAGAAAGTAGGAGAATTCGGCCTTAAATCGATAGCTAAATCAAAAACTGAGCCATTAAGACATCTAACTATTTTTGCTTCAGTATCTGGGAAGTGCTGAAAATGAATTCCTCTTATTGTGCCTTTTTTAACTGATATTGATTGATTAACCTGAGATATTTTTCTTTTTTTCCACAATCTTTTTAAAAGTGGATGGTCATATAATCTTAGGAAAAAACCTCTTTCATCCTCAAAGGGTTTGCCAAATATTTCAAATACCCCTTTAATTTTTGTTTTTTTAATTTCCATTGTGTATCCAAAAAAGATTTTTTGAAATTTGTTTTTTTTTTTGTAAATTATCAAGTTTTCTTAATCTAATTAAATTTGACTCTCGAAATTTTTTTTTAATATTTTTATTTTTTAGAAATTTTTTTAATTCAATTATTGTTTGATCTAATGTTTTAATCGGTTGATAACGAGGAGCAATTTTTTTAAAAAATGAAAAATCAACTTTATAAGATCTTTTGTCAGATAAAGCTTTTTTATTAATAACTAGTTTGAGTTTAGGAAAATATTTTTGTACTTTTTTTGCTAGGTTTATTATTTTGATATTATTTGAATTTTTTCCTACATTAACAATTATATTTTTTTTTCCAGTTCTATGAATAGCCCAATCTATTGATCTACACATATCATATACATCAATTAGGGGTCGCCATGCATCTCCCTTGCTTAACAATTCTATTTTATTATTTATCAGTGCAGATGCTACAAAATCATTTAAAACAAGATCTAATCTTATTCTAGAAGATATTCCACATGCAGTTGAGTATCTTAAACCAGTAAATTCAATTTTTTTTTTGCTTTTTTGAACATATTTTTCAAAATTAATTTTTGATTTTGCATAATCTGTAAGTGGAGATAAACTTGAGCTTTCTATTTTGGATTTGTTTCCCCCTAATCCATAAACACTACAACTTGATGCAAAAATAAATTTTTTAACTTTTTTTTGGCAGGACTGTTTAAAGAGATTTTTACTTGATTCCAAATTTATACTTTTAGTTAGTCTATGATACTTTTTACCTATTGGATCATTAGAAAGAGCTGCTAAATGGATGACAGCATCAATATTGCTTAAATCTTTTTTAGATATTTTCCTAATATCTTTGTTTATTTGGTGATCTACTTTTGAAAAATAGCTATGTTTATTTGATTTTATAAGATTTTTTTTAAAAAAACCTGTGTCATAGCCAACTAAATAGTATTTTTTGTATTTTTTTTTTTAAGTATGAAGTTAATTCTGTTCCTATATAACCTAAGTTTCCAGTAATTAGTAAACGCATATTACCAGACTTTCCAAGGAGGATTTTTTTTATTCCAGAGTTCTTCTAAGATTTTTTTTTCTCTGAGTGTATCCATAGATTGCCAAAATCCATTATGCTTGTATGCGCATAAGTTTTTGCTTTTTGTCAATTTTTTTAAAGGTTCTTGTTCCCATATACTTTTGTAATTTTTTATATATCTAAATACATTTTTATTTAATACAAAAAAACCACCATTAATCCAGCTATCCTTTGAAATTGGTTTTTCATTAAATTTTGATACAAGATTTTTTTCAATTTTTAAAATTCCATATCTTGCCTCTGGCCTTACAGCTGTAAGAGTTGCATATTTTTTATTTTTTATATGGAAGTTTAAAAGCTTTTTAATATTTACATTTGATAGACCATCACCATATGTAAGAAAAAAATTCTCTCCTTTGATATATTTTTGAATTTTTTTTATTCTTCCAGCTGTATTAGATTTTAAGCCAGTATCAACTATTGTAATTTTCCAATTTTCATTTTGTTTTTTGTTTACATGTATTTTATTGTTATAAACATCAAAACTTACATCTGAGTTTTTAATAAAGTAGTTTTTAAAATATTCTTTTATGTAATCCTGCTTATAGCCTCCACATATAATAAAATCATTATAACCATAGGAAGAATATATTTTCATTATATGCCAAAGTATAGGATTGTTACCTATTTCAATCATTGGTTTAGGAATAATATTTGTCTCTTCACTTAAACGAGTTCCAAAACCACCTGCTAGTATAACGGTTTGCATAATAATTTATTGTTTTAAATTTTTTTATATATTAATAACTATATATGAAGTTTTTAAAAAACAAAGTCAATGGTTCGTTCGTAATTTCTTTGGATAAAATTTCTGACAAGAGAGGTTTTTTTGCAAGATTGTTTTGTAAAAATGAATTTAAAAAAAAAATATTAAGTTTACCATTCCTCAAATTAATACATCTGAAAGTAAAAAAAAAGGTACAATCAGAGGATTTCATTACCAGACTGGAAGAAGTTCGGAGGCAAAAATTATAAGATGTATTCGGGGATCAATTTATGACGTGGTTATTGATTTAAGAGAAAAATCAAAAACTTACATGAAATTTTATGGTGTAAAGCTATCTTCATCTAACAGGAAAATGCTTTATGTGCCAAAGGGATGTGCGCATGCATTTCAAAGTTTGGAGGATAATATTGAGTTGATATATATGGTGGATCATAAGTATGACCCAAAAAAAGAGAGGGGGGTTAGATACAATGATCCATCTTTAGGTATTATATGGCCAACAAAAGTAACTACCGTCAGTAAAAAAGATAAAAGTTGGAAATTTTTAAAAGTTAGAAAATAACAATCCCCTGTCCTGTTGGAGAAATTAATATTTTTTTTTTGATTTTCTTTAAATAGAATCCCAATTTTTTTGATAAAATTTTGTTTGCACCAAAATCATCAAAAATAATAACAGACCCCACTTTAAAAAAATTTTTTTCCACTAAATATTTAAAGCTTTTAATTTCAGCAACTTCATTATTTAAATCAATATGAGCGAAAATAATTTTTTTGTTTTTTGGAATTACTTGTAAAATATCAGGACAAATCCCTTTAATCACTTTTACTTTTTTATATTTAGAGAAATGTTGATTGATATTTTCAAAATTTGAAGCATAACAGAACGGAAGTTCTTTAGTTTTTTTTTGAAGTAGATTTTTTGAAGCGCTAAAAGGTAAAAATGTGTCTATTAAAAAAAAAAATGGCCTAGAGCTATTCCACTTATAATAATTAAATATTGCCTCCGCCATATATCCTTTACCTGTTCCACATTCTAAAAAAATGTCATTTTTTGAAGCTCTACTGATACAAAAATTTACAAAAAATAATATAAAATGAAGCCTCCATGAAATATTTCTTGGTTTACTTAAATTCCATCTTCTTTCTGCTTTATTTTTGGCCTTTTTAAACTTATTCTCTTTAGTAAATTCATGATTGTTAGAAGTGGCCAAATTATCATAATTATAAATTGGAGACTTCTCAATTGGAAAAGGTGCTAAGTAAAAAGTTCTTGAATTATAATTTTCAATTGAAACTTGGTTATGATTAAGAATTATTTTCTTTTTTACCAATTTATTTTTTTTCATCAATTATAATTTTTTTTAATTTAGATAAATTTGCAATTTGGTCTGAGTATATTGCGTAGCCTGGAGAACAATTATTTGACTCTAAACGAACATACTCACATTTTAAATATTTTGCAACGAGTTCTCCTACTGTAAACCCACGATAATTTTCTCCAACAATTTCAAATATTTTTTTTGGTCTTTTTGAAAAAAGTGAATTAAAATATAGCTGAGTTCCCATTAGTGAAAATATATTTTTAGAATTAAATATATTTGAGATATTATTGTAAATATCATTCTTTCCAGGTTTAAAGATTTTTAAATCTTGATATTTTTTACTAATTAGGTTTATTACCTTTTTTTCATTAACCAAATTTCTTCTATTTAATTCATCATCACCTCTAGAAATGAAAACATTTTTTGCATAACTATCAGTTTTGAAATTAGAAATTTTTTTTAAAATTTTCTTTTTACATAAGTCCAAAGACTTAAATGGCAAAACTTCATCAAAAATTCCATTTAAAAATTCACAATTTTTTGAATAGTAAACTCGTTTATTATCATATAATTCTACTTTGTTTTCTATTCCTAATAATTTTAAAATCTTTAAACTATCTTTATTATAAGGAATATAAATTTTTTTTTTTGTATTTTTAAATTTAATCAAATAATGATATACGATGCATATCATTTCAACATAATGGTGCCAAATATTATAAGTTGATGTATGTAGAAAAACTATACCATTATTAATTTGTTTTATTTTTTTTTTTGATAAAATTTTTTTAATTGAATTTAAATTGTATATTTCATTATTTCCATATGAAATTTCCACACTAATTCTTTCTTTATCCGCCAAACATAAAACGTAATCGTACGCATTTAAAAAAAAACTTTCTTTTGTTTTTAATGTCACTATTTTAACAAATTTTCCATCTGTTTTTGAAAAACTGTCCCTTAAAAGAGACTTAGACCATCTTGACGGTAGAGCTGTTGCCTGCTCTATATATCTTGTTGAATAATTATATCTTTCAGAAAATACAGGTATTAGAAATTCATTTGAAATTAATTTATCAAAGCTTTTAAAATTAAAATTACCCTTTGATGATAAATTTTTAAATGATAAGAAATATTTTTCTATTTTATTTTTATAATTTCTATTGAATTTTAACATTTTTTCTGATTTTTATGTTCTTAGAATTTAAATATAGTTTTACATCATTTGGTGTTTGTTCTGTAAATTGAAACATACTTGAAACTGCTGCTGCAGACACATTTGTTTTTAAGAAAAGTTCACAAATATGTGAACTATTTCCTGCTCCTCCTGAGCATATAAAGGGTATATTTATTTTTCTTGTTAGAATTTTTGCTAAATCGATATCATATCCATTCATTGATCCCTCATTATCTATATTCGTAAGCAATATTTCACCTGCTCCATTTTTTTCAATTTTTGATACCCATTCCAAAGGATTGTATATTGTCTCTTTTTTGCCATTATGACTATAGCATTTTAATTCACCATCAATATTTTTTTTGTAATCAACACTTACTACCACACATTGTTTGCCAAATTCCTTACTTAAGTTGTTAATTAAATCTATATTATTATATGCTGCTGTATTGATAGACAATTTGTCAGCTCCTATTTTTAAAAGCTCTCTAGCGTAGTCAATCGTATCTATTCCTCCACCAACAGTCATCGGTACATTACAGTGTTTAAGACAGGTTTCAATAAAACTTAAGTCAGGTTTTTTTTTATTTTCATGTGACTCAATGTTAAGCAAGACTAATTCATCAACATCTCTTAGATTAAAAATTTTTATAGCAGGTAAAACTGATCCGACACGCCTCCAACTATTAAATTTTTTACCTTTAACTAGACCTGTATCTTTCCAAAGTAAAATTGGTATTATTCTTTTTTTAAGCATTTATTTTCAAAAAATTATCCAAAATTTTTTTTCCTTGAAATGAACTTTTTTCTGGATGGAATTGAACTCCAAAAATATTTTGTTTTCTTATTATACTTGCAAATTTGCAATCATAATCAGTCTGACCAATTATGTTTTCTTTATTTTCAGCAAAAAATCCATAATTATGCACAAAGTAAAAATCAGATTTATTAGGAATGCCACAAGTTAGTGGTTCTGAATTTTCTAAAAAGTTAACTTCATTCCACCCAATGTGCGGTAACTGTAATTTGCAACCTTGATTTAAAAGATTATCTACCTTACCTTTTATAATATCAAGACCTTGGGTTTCTTTACTATTTTCAAATCCAATTGAAGATAATAATTGCATTCCTAAACAAATACCAAGAAGACAGTTACCTGGATTTTCAACATAGTTTTTAATAGGTCTGATCCAATTCTTATCTTTTAAATTTTCCATCGCAATATCATAAGAGCCAACACCGGGTATGATAATTTTATTAAACTTATTTAAATGCTCAGGATTTTTTATAACCAAAAAATTAAAATTTAATGTTGAAACAGTATTTATTAACGAACCAATATTACTAATATCTAAATCTATAATACCTAAATCATTAGTTATCATAATTTATTTTAGTCAAATTTTTCATGTTATCTTTTAAGAGTTTACCATCCTTATTAGTTTTAAATAATTTATAATTAGTAAATTGATCTGCTGTACTTTCAAATTCCTCAAAACTCATACCAATATGTTTTAAAACAGTTTCTAATTTTACACCTAGATAATTCCAGGGGAACTTTCCATCAATTTCTTTTGCAATTTGAATTGCTCTGGATCTTTTTATAAGTCCTCGTCTTACGGAAATACATAATTGATCTGTAGCTCTAGCAAAACCAAATTTAAGAAATTTAAAATAATCATGAATTCCATGTTGCAAGTTATCTAAATTTTCATACTCAAAAAATGATCCCTCAACTTTTTGATCATAAAATTTGAAACCATTGTCCTTGGCAATACTAGCATTTTCAATAGGGTTCCATTGCAAATAGTGACCTAAAAAAATTCCAGTAATTGTATTTTTTTCTAGGATTTCTGCTTTTGGATAAAAGTATGGAACTAAATCTTTTTTTCTAAAGCCATATATATCTGATAAATCGGAAACCCTTAAACCTATAAGTCCACCAAATTCTTCAAGCCACCTTCTATCTAGAATATTTTTTTGTTGTGCTTCCTCTGGTCCTCCATACTCATTTTGAGAATTCTCGCCCCAAACTATCAATGGTATTTGATATTTAATAGCTACGCTGACTGGAATGGTAAAAATACCCACATGTTCTGGCCAGGCTATGTCTCCTACAACTGTTAATCCAATATAATTCAATTTTTTTCTAACTGTAGGATTTGGACTAAATTCTATTAAATCAACACCCAATTTTTTAAGATTTTCAATGTTCCCTCGTCCCAAACTAGATAATTGGCATGTAGAAGATAAAACACACAAAGGTTTTAATCCTAGCTCAAGTACTTTTATTGTTTGATAAGTACTATCTTTACCTCCACTAACTGGAACAACACAGTCCCAGTAATCATTTGTTTTAAATTTTTTAGCTATTTGTATTAATTCAGATTTTCTTTTTTCCCAGTCTATATTTTTTCTATTTTCATAAGCAATGCAAGCATTGCAAATACCATCTGAATTAATTTCTATATCTGGCCTTGTTGATGGTATTATACAGTTATTACAATAATGTATCATCTAATTTTTTTTAATCCATTAAATAAAATTTTAGCTCTATTCCAATCTTCAATATTGTTAATGTCACAAAATCTTGATTGATTTATTTCAAAAGGAAGGAAATTATCAAAAAGATTTTTTGAATTGAGCCATTTATTTTTTGTGGCCCAATAAAATTGTCCAGCATCATGAAAGAATGTTCTTAAATCTTGAGATCTCGAATTTACAAGCTTTTGATTTTTTAAAATAAATTTTTTTTTTTTATAGAATACTCTTTCTATATCAAAACTAACTTTGCATGACGGTATTATAAAATTTCTTCTATTTTTCTTTAAAATATTATAACCACGCTGAATATCTTTAACTGATGTAAGTGGAGATGCTGGGTACATGCAGCAAATATTTTTTATATTATTATTTTTGATTTTGTTTATTTCATATTTAATTACATCAATAGTGGTAGCATAGTTATTTGACAAATATTTTGGACGTGGAAAAAGTATTTCACAACCTAAATTATTTAAAGTTTGTTTTATTATTTTAGAGTCAGTTGATACGTATATTTTGCCAAAAAGCTTTGTTTTCATTAACTTTATGATTGACCAGTAGATGATTGGTTTTCCATCAAATATTTTAATGTTTTTATTTTTTATTCTTTTACTTCCACCTCTGGCTGGGATAATTGCTATATTCATAAATTATTTTGTTTTATAAATTTTTTTATTAATAATATGACTTTTTTTTGCTTTACATTTGAAAGATCGAAAAATATTGGAAGACTTATCATTCTTGCGCTTATATCAATCCAATTAGAGATATCAGATTTTTTAATATTCAAATTCTTATAATAAGGGTGTTGTTCAATTGATGTATAGTGAATATTTAAATTAACTTTGTTTTTCTTCATAAAATTATAAAAATTTCTTCTTATTATTGTATTTTTAAGTTTTACTACATAGAGATGGTAACTACTACTTGCTTCATTTAGAATAGTTAATTGTTCAAACGATTTTATATTACTAAAGAAATTATCATATCTTTTTGCAATTAATTTTCTTTTTTCTATAAATTTATCTAATCTTTTTATTTGAGAATTTCCTAGAGAAGCATGAATATCACTCATTCTATAATTGAAGCCTAAGTGAATTTGTTGATAAAGCCAGGGACTTAGTTTTTTTAATTTTGGACTTATATCTTTATTAATTCCATGAGTTCTCAGTAAAGTAATTTTTTTATAATATTTTTGATTATTAGTTAAACACATGCCCCCTTCGGCTGTTGTTATAATTTTTACCGGATGAAAACTAAAAACTGTAATATCTGACCATCTACAATTTCCTGACTTGTAATTTTTATATGTTGCACCAATAGAATGAGAGGCATCTTCTAAGATTTTAAATCCATACTTTTTTGATAATTTATAAATCTGATCTTGTTGAGTCGGTTGCCCTCCAAAATGAACTGTAATTAATACTTTTGGAAGGTATTTTTTTTTTGTATTTTCAAGTTTTTTTTTTAATATTTCAAGGGAAATATTTCCTGTATTTTTATCAACATCAATAAAATTAATTTTTGCCTGACAGTAAAGTGCACAATTAGATGTAGCAACAAAACCATTTGCAGAAATCCAGACAATATCATTTTTTTTTATACCTAAAGCTAAACAAGAAAGATGCAGTGCACTTGTTGCACTGTTAACCGCTAGAGCATATGCTGCACCCACTTTTCTTTTTACATTTTCTTCAAATTTTTTTACTTCTGGGCCTTGAGTTATAAAGTCTGATTTTAATGTTTTTAATACTGATGCTATATCATTTTTATTAATTGAGTGTCTTCCATAATTAATAACTTTTGAAGACATTAAATAAATTTTCTTATCTCTTTAATTTTTAAAAATTGTTTGTTGGTTTTTGAGTCATACTGAAAATCTTTTTTAACTTTTTTAAATTTTTTAGAATTCAGAACATAATTGTATTTTTTAAACTCTTCCAAAAATATAGATGGTAATATTATGTAAGAGTCAAATGACTCATACACAAATATTGAGTCATCTTGTGAGCAAAGTACTTCGTGTAACTTTTCTCCGGGACGTATACCGATAATTCTTAATTTTAATTTAGGCGCAAGAGATTTTGCCAAATCTGTAATTAGAACCGATGGCATCTTTGGAATAAATATTTCTCCACCTCTCATTTTTTCTATTGATGAAATTACAAATTTAACTCCTTCATCAAGTTTTATCCAAAATCTTGTCATTTGAGAGTCTGTAATTGGTAGCGAGGATGATTTATCTTTAATTAGTTTTTTAAAAAATGGAATTA
>MDTB01163818.1_pt1 | contig 39863 bp, 50 predicted proteins | sample 811161 | NCBI WGS metagenome assembly MDTB01 (sample SAMN05326650, study PRJNA326480) | marine metagenome | isolation source: seawater | place: Mediterranean Sea | collected 2009 | reverse complement strand
TTATTAAATCTATTATTTCTGATAAATTTTTTTTTATAATTTCTGACATTATTCAATTACCTTTGGAACAACAAAAAATTCATCATTTTTTTTTGGTGAATTTTTAAGAATCTTATCTCTTATTTTTCCATCATTTATTTTATCTTCTCTTGATCTTAGCGGAGTGTTAATAATTGAAGCTAATGGCTCTACTTTATCAGTATTTAACTCGTTTAATTGCTCTATAAATTTGAATATAGATGTTAAATCTTTAGCTAAAGAGTCTGATTTTTTTGATTCTAAAGAAATTTTAGCTAACTTACTAATATGTTTAATTTTATCTTTATCTATGGACATCAGTGATCTATGTTATTTATATAGGAAATTAATACCATAAAATATAATAAATACATGTTAGATATTGATGAATTTAGGAAAAAACTAGACAAAAAATCAAGGCTAATAGGCATTGATCCTGGAAAAAAGCGTATAGGAATAGCTATCTCAGATGAAGATAAAAAAGTTGCTACACCCTACTCCACAATTGTTAAAAAGAATTATTCAGATTTTTTAATGGAAATTAAAAAGATAATTGCTGAAAATGATATAAAAGGAATTATTATAGGAAATCCTGTAAATATGGATGGATCTGCTAGCGCATCTTCTCAATCAGCTAAAGATTTAGCAAAGAATCTATCAAACGATGTTACCAAAAACATCACAATGTGGGATGAAAGGCTGTCAAGTGAAGGTGCATTCAATTTATCAAGTAATTTGGATATAAATGTAAGCAAAAAAGTGCGGAAACTTGATCAAAATGCTGCTCAATTCCTGTTACAAGGTGCGCTAGATTATATTTCAAAAAAAAATACTTGATATGATCACTCAAAAGGCCTATAGAGTTGATTTTAATGGCGCCAATAAATAAAGTTACAGCTATTAAAAACTCTCCCAAACATCTATTAGGTATTCAGAATCTATCAATATTAGAAGCTAAAAAAATTCTAAAAGAGGCAAAAGATTTTATTAAATTAAATCGAGGAAAAACAAAAAAACTTGATACTTTACGTGGAAAAACTCAAATTAATTTGTTCTTTGAACCATCAACAAGAACACAAAGTTCATTTGATTTAGCAGGGAAAAGATTAGGAGCCGATGTTATGTCGATGAATATATCGAATTCATCTGTTAAAAAAGGGGAAACGTTAATGGATACAGCGATGACTTTAAATGCAATGCATCCTGACGTAATTGTTATAAGGCACCAAGACTCAGGAGCACCAAATTTATTATCACAGAAAGTAAATTGCGCTGTAATTAATGCAGGCGATGGCAGAAGAGAGCACCCAACGCAAGCTTTATTAGATGCCTTAACTATAATAAATAGAAAAGGAAAAATTGAGGGTCTTAAAATTGCAATTTGTGGTGATATTAAGCATTCAAGGGTAGCTAGATCAAATATTTATTTAATGAACATGTTAGGTGCAGAAGTAAATGTAATCGCTCCAAAAACTCTGATGCCGGAGTCAATCGAACAATTAGGTGTTAAAGCTTTTACAAGTATGAAAAAGGGTTTGGATAAGTGCGATATAGTGATGATGTTAAGATTACAAAATGAGAGAATGCAAGGTTCCTTTCTTCCATCTAAAAGAGAATATTATGAATACTTTGGCTTGACTACAGATAAACTCAAATTTGCCAGCAAAGATGCTTTAATTATGCATCCTGGGCCAATGAACAGGGGAGTTGAGATAGATACTAAATTAGCTGATGATATCAATGTGAGTTTAGTAAAAGAACAAGTTGAATTAGGTGTAGCTGTTAGAATGGCTTGTTTAAAGTTATATTGTAAATGAAAGAAAAGTTATTAAAAAATTGTAGAATTATTGATCCATCTCAAAAAATGGATGAAGTTGGAAGTGTATTAATTAACTCTAATGGGAAAATTAAAGATATCGGAAAAAGTGTAAAAGTTTCAAAAATATCAAACAACACAGAAGAATTTGATTGTAGGAAGAATATAGCTATACCAGGAATTGTTGATATGAATGTTTTTGTGGGTGAACCTGGTTTTGAATATAAGGAAAATTTTAGAACCTTAACCCAAGCTTCATTAGCCGGTGGAGTGACTTCAGTTGTCACAATGCCTAATACAAAGCCACTTATAGATAATGTTTCTATGGTGGATTTCATTATTAGGAGAGGGAGAGATAAATCAAATTTGAATATTTTCCCTGCAGCTTGTTTAACGAGAGAAATGAAAGGCAGTGAAATGGTTGAATTTGGTTTACTATCATCAAAAGGCATTGTTGGTTTTACCGATCCATATAAAGCTATCCAAAATACTGAAATTATGTCCAGAATAATGGATTATGCATCCGACATCGGAGTTCTTATTATGCAACATGTTGAAGACTATGATCTTTCAAAAAATGGATGTGTTAATGAAGGAGAAAATGCAACAAGATTAGGTCTACAAAGTATACCAGCTATCGCTGAAAAAATAATAATAGAGAGAGATCTTTCACTATTAGAGGAATTTACTTGTAGATATCACATTAATCAAATTTCCTCTAAAAAATCAGTTGAAGTTATTGAAAAAAACAAGAGAAATGGCAAAAAATTTACAACAGGTGTCTCGATTAATCATCTATCTCTCAATGATAATGATATTGGAGATTTTAAAACTTTTTTAAAATTCTCGCCTCCATTAAGATCTGAAGATGATAGAAAATCATTAGTTGAGGCAATTAATAAAGGTTTAATTGATGTAATTGTTTCCTCTCATAAGCCAGAAGACGAAGAGAGCAAAAGACTTCCCTATGCACAAGCTGCAACCGGCTCAATAGGAGTAGAAACGTTTTTACCACTAGCACTTGAGCTTTATCATAATAAATCTATTAAACTCCAAAAATTGATAGAATTAATTACAATTAATCCTGCAAAAATATTGAAAATCAATAAAGGTACTTTAAAAATTGGATCTGACGCTGATTTATGTCTGTTTGATCTTGAAAAGCCTTGGAAAGTAAGCGCCGATAAACTTAAGTCTAAATCCAAAAATGCTGCTATTGAAAATAAAACTTTACAAGGAAAAGTTTTAATGACTTTTTTAAATGGTCAAATAGTATTTAAAAATTAAATGCAAGAAATTTTTATTATTTTTTTATACTCATATATATTAGGTTCTATTCCTTTTGGGGTTATTCTGTCTAAATATTTTCTTGGTAAAGATATACGAGACTCTGGTTCGGGAAATATTGGTGCGACTAACGTGTTTAGATCAGGCGGTAAAATATTGGGTCTTATAACTTTAACTTTAGATGGTCTTAAGGGATATCTATCTATTTTAATTACAACAAATTTTTATCAGGATTATTTCTTTTTGTCTGCTATAACAACTTTTTTAGCTCATTTATTTCCTGTTTGGTTGAAATTTAAAGGTGGTAAAGGAGTTGCAACTTATTTAGGTATTTTATTCGCAACAAATATTTTGTTAACAATGGCATTTATTGTGTCTTGGTTTATTATTTTCATTATCACTAAATATTCTTCGCTTTCCTCAATAGTATCTTCATTAACCGTTTTTATTATTAATTTTTATTTAAATGGATTTGAACAATCAATTATTTTTTTATTAATTTTTTTATTAGTTTTATTGAGTCATAAATCTAATATAAACAGATTAAGAGCTGGAAAAGAAAAAAAAATTAATCTTTAAATTCAACGTTTTTTAAACATAAAGCTTAATATATTTGACAAATCTTACTTAATTAAATTAAAAATAAGTAGATGAATCTTGTCATTGTAGAAAGTCCAGCTAAAGCTAAAACTATAAATAAATATCTTGGAAAAGATTATACAGTTTTAGCAAGTTATGGACATATAAGAGACTTGCCATCAAAAAATGGATCAGTAGATCCAGAAAAAAATTTTGAAATGCAATGGGAAGTCGATGCATTCTCTAAGAAATATCTTAAAGAAATTACCGACGTAGCAAAAGATAGTGATAAGATTATTTTAGCAACAGACCCCGATAGAGAAGGTGAAGCTATTGCTTGGCATGTAAAAAAAGTTCTAGAAGATAAAAAACTTCTCAAAGGGAAAAAATTAGAAAGAGTTGTTTTTAATGAAATCACCAAAAACGCTGTAATTAAGGGAATTAACAATCCAAGACAAATTGAAAATTCATTAGTAAATGCATACCTAGCTAGAAGGGCGCTCGACTATCTTGTGGGTTTTAATATTTCTCCTATTCTTTGGACAAAACTACCTGGTTCTAAATCTGCAGGAAGAGTTCAATCGGTAGCTTTAAAATTAATTACTGAGCGAGAGCACGAGATAGAGTCATTTAAACCAGATGAATATTGGAGTCTAAATATTAATTTTCAAGACTCATCTGCCAATGTCATTAATTCAAAAATAAATTTATATGATGGAAAAAAAGTTGAGAGATTTACTTTCAAAAACAAAGAGTCAATTAATCAAGCAACCAATCTAATAAAAGACAAAGAATTTAGAATTAAGGATATAATTAATAAAGTATATAAAAGAAATCCTTTAGCTCCGTTCACCACGTCAACTCTACAACAAACATCTTCAGGAAAATATGGTTTTGGAGCTTCAAGAACTATGCAAATTGCGCAGAGATTATATCAAGGTGTAGATATAGATGGAGACACAGTTGGTTTAATTACTTATATGAGAACAGACGGCACTAATATATCGAATGAGGCTATTACAGATTTTAGAAAATTTATAAAAAAGAACTATGGAAATGAATATTTGCCCAATGAAGCAAAAAATTATACTGGTAAAAAAGCAAAAAATGCTCAAGAAGCTCATGAAGCTATTCGACCAACAGATATTCAAAAAAAGCCAAGTGATTTAAAAAAATATTTAAGCACTGATCAACTTAAACTTTATGATTTAATTTGGTCACGCGCTCTATCATCCCAAATGAATCCTGCTGAATTTGACAGAAGTTCGATTTTAATTAATTCTAATGATAAATCTGTATCGTTTAATGCCAATGGATCTATAATGAAATTTGACGGATTTTTAAAAGTATATTCTTTACCTGATAATGATGATGAAACAAAAAATATTTTACCCTCTGTAAAAATTGGAGATAAAGTAAGTATTAAAGAAATAATTGACGAACAACATTTTACTAATCCACCGCCAAGATATTCTGAAGCCAGCCTAGTGAAGAAACTAGAGGAACTTGGTATAGGAAGACCTTCAACTTATGCAAGTATTATTTCTGTATTATCAACCAGAAATTATGTTGAACTTCTTAATAAAAGATTCAATCCAACTGATAGAGGCAAACTACTCTCTGCTTTTTTAGAAAAACTTTTTGCTAAATATGTTGATTACAACTTTACTGCCAACTTAGAGAACCAATTAGATGATATTACAAGTGGCAAAACCGATTACTTGAAGGTACTAGAAAATTTCTGGAAAGATTTTTATACAAATATCGGCTCAGTAAAAGAAATTAGAACTAGAGAAGTCTTAGATATGTTAAATGAAAGTCTAGGGGACCTAGTATTTGAAAAAGACAAAAATGACAAAATTGACAGAGATTGTAAAGCTTGTGATAGTGGTAAGCTTAGTCTGAAGAACAGCTTTAGAGGAGGTGCTTTTATAGGTTGTTCGAATTATCCTGAATGTAAATTTACTAGGCCACTTTCAAAGTCTAAAGCATCACAAATGATAAATTTATCAGAGCCAAAATTAATCGGTCAAAATATTAATGGAAAAGATATTTTTCTTAAAAATGGGAGATTTGGACCATATTTACAATATGAAATTGATCAAGTAATTGATGAAAAAATAAAGAAAAGGAAATCCAAAAAGAAGAAGGAAAACGAAAATTTAAAAAATGTTTCAATCCCAAAAGGATTAGATATAAATGACGTGGATTTAGAAAAGGCAAAGTATTTATGCTCTTTGCCGAAAAATTTAGGAAAACACCCTGACTTAAACGAGGAAATTACAGTTAATATTGGAAGATTTGGCCCGTATTTAAAATGTTCAAATAAATCAGCAAGACTAGAAACAGTTGAAGACCTTTTCACGATTGGACTCAATAGAGCAATTACATTAATTTCTGAGGCTAAACCTGGAAGAATTTCTTCATCTGAAATTAAAAATTTAGGTGATCATCCAGAGGATAAGAAGCCGGTTAAAGTTATGAAGGGACAGTATGGTCCTTACATTAAATATAAGTCACTTAATGCGACTATACCGGAAGATAAAGATCCTAATGAATTATCAATGGAGGAAGCATTAATATTAATTGAAAAGAGAAAGGAGTACGATAAACTTAAAAAGAAAGGGAAAAAAAGATGAGTTCAATCAATGAAAGAATCAAAGATCTTAATATTATATTACCTCAACCTAAAGCTCCTGTTGGAGCATACGTTGCTACCAAAATTGTAGGAAAATTATTATTTATCTCAGGACAAGTATCCATAGATCAAAAATCAAAGCTAATAATCGGCAAAGTTGGTAAAGATTTGGATCTTATATCGGGGTATAAAGCTGCGGAAAGATGCGGTCTTAGTATTCTATCTCATGCTAGAAAAGCTTGTAATGAAAATTTAGATAAAATAAATTCATGCGTTAAATTAACTGGTTATGTGAACTCAACAGATGATTTTTGTGATCAGCCAAAAGTTATTAATGGTGCTTCTGATATAATTTCAAAAATACTTGGTACTAAAGGCGAACATACAAGGGCAGCGATAAGCGCTAATAGTTTACCATTGGGTGTAGCAGTAGAGGTAGATGCTATTTTTGAACTCAACTAATTACTTGATCTACCAATAGAATAGTATTTAATTTTTTTTCTTTTCATTTCCTCAGTATTGTAAAGGTTTCTTAAATCGTAAACTTTAAATTTTTTATTTTTAGCTATCTTTTTAAAATTAAGAGTTTTGAACTCATCCCATTCTGTAAGTAGAATAATTAAATCAGCATTATTGCAACAATTTTCAATATCACTTTTATAGGAACAATTAATAATTTTTTTGAATTCTCGCTTTTCACCTGATGGATCGTAATAACTAATTAAGGCCCCTTTCTTAGACAAGTAAGGTATCATTTTAAGGCTTGAGGAATCTCGCATATCATCTGTGTTAGGTTTAAAAGTTACTCCCAAAAAGGATATTTTTTTATTTTTTAAATTTGGGCCAAGAATTTTATGTATTTTATTGATTAATAAATTTATTCTATTGGCATTAGATTTAATTACAGATTTAACAACTGAGAGATTAATCTTGTATTTTTCAGCAGTAGATACTAAGCCTTTTGTGTCTTTAGGAAAGCAAGAACCTCCATAAGCAGGTCCTGCTCGCAAAAACCTACTTCCTATTCTGCTGTCAGATCCCATTCCTAAAGAAATATCCTCAATATTCACCTCAGATTTCTCACATAAATTTGCTAATTCATTTATAAATGTGATTTTGGTAGCTAGAAAAGCATTAGATGCATATTTAATTAATTCAGCACCTCTTCTTGTTGTAGTAAAAAATTTAGCTCCTTTGCTAATAAGAGGGGAATAAAGTTTTCTCATTATACTGAATATTTTTTTTTCATTTGATCCTACAACTATCCTATCTGGATATCTGAAATCGCGTATCGCCTCCCCTTCTCGTAAAAATTCAGGGTTAGATATCACTGTAAATAGTTTTTTTTTCTTCTTTAATATTTTTTCAATTTGATCCCCTGTGCCTACTGGTACAGTGGATTTAGTAACAATAATTTTTTTTTTTTTTGGCATGTCTTAAAATTTCTTTACAACTTTTATTTATATATGATAGATCGACACTGAGTGATCTTTTTTTTGTAGGTGTTCCTACACAAATGAATATAATATCTGAATCATTTATTGCCTTTTTGATATCAGAGGTAAAAGACAATCTTTTTGCAAGAGAATTTTTTTTTACTAATTCGTTTAAACCAGGTTCAAAAATTGGAGAAATTCCAGACTTAAGTTTATTTATTTTATTAAGATTTTTATCAACACAAATTACTTGATTGCCAATATCAGCAAAACATGTTCCACTCACTAAACCAACATAACCAGTTCCTATCATACACAATTTCATTTTTTACCTTTGTTAATTTGGTTTCCGGACTCAATATATCCTTTAATTGTCCCACAATCTAAATACTTTCCTTTAAAAATATTTCCATAAAACTTATTATCTTTATGTATTAAGTTTTTAATAGCGTCTGTGATATGTATTTCCCCTCCATGACCCGGCTTTATCTTTTTTATTTCTCCAAAAATTTTTGAGGTTAATATATATCTACCAATTATTGCGAAATTTGATGGCGCTTTTTTGATACTAGGTTTTTCTACTACATCTTTAATTTGAAAGTGACCTTTTCTCTTATTTTTTATTGACAAAATTCCCCATCTAGATACAGAATTTCTTTTCACTTTTTTTGTAGCTATTACAGATCCTTTAGTAATTTTGTGTAATTTGATCATTTCTTTTGAGCAATTTTTATTGATAATTAAATCATCAGGTAAAAGCATAAGAAAAAATTTATTCTTAATTAATTTTCTACATTTTAAAACTGCATCTCCTGTGCCTTTTGGATTGTTTTGGTAGACAAATCTTATCATTTTTTGATATTTTTTAATTTTATTATATTCCTTGGTTATTCTTTTATCTTTTTTTTTTTTTAATATTTTCTTATAAAAGATATCATTAAAAAAATAATTTTTGATAGATATTTTATTTTTAGAAATTATAAATATAAATTCCTTGATACCCGCATCTAAGCACTCTTCTAAAATATACTCTAAATTTGGTTTGCCGTTAATTGGCATGAGTTCTTTTGGCATAACACTTGTCAAAGGAAGCATTCTAGTACCTAAACCTGCTAATGGAATAATTGCTTGTTTTATCATATGATTCTTATAATAGTTATTATCATTACTTTGTTAAAATGAAAATATTTAAAGATAAACTTAATTTACAAAATGAACTTATTAAAAATAAGTATGTATCATTTATTCCTACGATGGGTGGGCTACATAAAGGGCATATATCACTAATCAAAAAATCACAAAAATTTAAACTAAAAACATTAGTATCAATTTATGTAAATCCAAAACAATTTAATAATAAAACTGATTACAATACTTATCCGCGAAACACAAAAAGAGATTTTAAAATTCTAAAAAATTTGAAAGTTGATTATATATATAAACCTCCATTTAGAGATATATACGGATTCAGACCTAAACATAAAGTCTTTTTAGATAAATTATCAAAGCAACTCTGTGGCAAATTTCGAAAAGGTCATTTTGAAGGCGTTCTTAATGTAGTCAATAGATTGCTTGAAATTATAAAACCCAAGTATATCTTCATGGGTAAAAAAGATTACCAACAAATTTATTTGATAAAAAAACATATCTATAAAAGAAATATCAAATCCAAAATAATTGAGTGTGATACGATAAGAGAAAAAAACGGAATAGCATGTTCATCGAGAAACCTTAAATTGAGTATAAAAGAGAAAAAAATTGCATCAAAAATATATTTATTAATCAAAAAAATTAAAAAAAAAGGCGGTATTAAGTTTAATTCTTTAACAAAAAAAAATTTAAAAAAAGAAATTATCAATTTAGGTGCAAATAAGATTGATTATGTGGAATGTTATGATGTAAAGAAATTTAAAAAAAAAAATTTAATTAGTACAAACAGTAATCTATTTATTGCTTATTACATAAATAACATAAGACTTATTGATAATATTTAATTTAAGAAAAAATAGGATCCAATACCTAAAAATGACAGAAAACCAATTACATCGGTAATTGTTGTTACAAAGACACTAGAAGCAAGCGCTGGGTCTATATTCAATTTTTTGAGAGATACAGGAACCATAATTCCAAATATACCCGCAACTATCATATTCAAAATCATCGAAATACTTATTATCAAAGACAAATTAAAATTTTCAAACCATATTTGAACTATTACTGCTGTTATAATTGCAAAAATAATTCCATTTAATATTCCAATTAAAAATTCTTTCATTACAATATTATTAAAGTTTCCTGAGGATAATTCTTTTGTCGCTATTGCACGTATAGTTACAGCCAAAGTTTGCATTCCAGCATTACCACCCATTGACGCGACTATTGGCATTAAAAATGCTAAAGCTACCATTTCCTCAATAGTTGCACCAAAAATACTAATAACCCATGTTGCTAATAAAGCTGTGAACAAATTCAGTAATAGCCAACTAAATCTTCTTTTTGTTTTGATCAATACACTGTCTGTTATTTCTTCATCACCAACACCAGCTAATCTTAAAACATCTTCCTCAGCCTCTTCTTGAACGACTGTCACAACATCGTCAGCTGTTATCATACCTACTAATTTATTATTTTTGTTAACAACACCTGCAGAAATAAGATTATAGTTTTCAAATGTATGACCGACTTCCTCTTTGTCCATGTTAACAGAAATTAATACTGGAACTTTTCTCATAATAGAGTTCATCTTAAAATCTCTTGGTGCTCTCAAAACTCTAGAGGAAGGAACTGTGCCTACAGGTTTAAACTCATTATCTACTATAAAGATCTCTAAAAATTCCTGTGGAAGATCTTTATTTTCCCTCAAATAATCTATTGTTTGACCAACAGTCCAGTCACTAGGAACAGCTGTAAATTCTCTTTGCATTATTCTTGCAGCGGAGTCCTCAGGGAAACTTAATCCTTCTTCTAGCAAAAATCTATCTTTTGGTGGTAGCTTGTCTAAAATTGACTTCTTTTTATCTATTTCAATATTTTCTAGAATTTTTATTGAATTATCACTTTCAAGTCTTTTAATAATATTTGCTATTGAGTCATCAGAAAGCATCTGTAAAACTTCACTCTGGATAGACTCGTTCATCTCAATAAAGATTTCAGGACCAATGTTAAAACCTTCGATCTCTATCAGTTTTTCTCTGGTTTCTTTGGATAGATTCTCAATAAGGTTAGCTGTATCTGAGGGGTGAAGATCTTTGAGTGTTTGGTTTATAAAGGCTATGTCTGTACTTTTAATTTTTTCACTAAAAAGGTTAATAAAATCTTTATTAAACTCTAGATTGACTTTTTTGTTACCAACTGATTTTACTAAACTCATAATAGATCCTTTTTATTATTTTTGAGACTAATAGTTTATAAGATGGTAAAATTCAATTAAAATGAACTTAGAAATAAAAATATCTAAAAGAAGAATTCCTTATAAACTATCATTAAAATATCTTGAAAAAAGAGTAAATGACGTAAAAATAGGTAAAAAAAATGAGTTAATATGGATTTTAGAACATCCACTGACTTACACAGGAGGCATTAGATCAAATAACGATGACATATTAGATAAAAATATCAATTTAATAAAGACTCCTAGAGGTGGGAAAATCACCTTACATAATCCTGGGCAAAAAATTGTATATTTTGTTATTAACTTAAATAAAAGAAAAAAAGACATAAGAAAATTTGTAAATTATATTGAAATCTCAATAATAGAGTTTCTTAAAGAATATGGAATAAAATCGAAAAGTGATAGGAAAAATATTGGAATTTGGGTTAAAGATAAAAAAATTGGTGCGATCGGTATCCGCGTATCAAAATGGATCGCTTTCCATGGTTGCTCAATAAATATTAATAACAATCTTAATGATTATAAAAAGATTAATCCATGTGGATTAAAAAATAATTCTATAACATCAATTCAAAATGAAAATAAATATAAGAAGTTGAATATTGAGAGTAATTTGAGGAAAATATTTGTAAAAAATCTTAAAGAGATCTAATTTTTGAATTTAGAAATTTCGTAAACTCACTTGGATATTCTGCTTGAAAAGTAAATTTAGTATCATTAATCATAAATTTTAATTTCCTAGAATGTAACATAAGGTGAGAATTTTTGTTATAATTTACTAAAGAGTATTTATTATCTCCCACTATTGAATACCCGATATTAAACAGTTGTTTTCTTAGTTGATGTTTTCTACCAGAAACTGGTGTTAACTCTAAAAACGAATAATTATTGTTAGTCTTAATTAGTTTTACGTGAGAAATAGCTTTTTGATTAATTTTCTTTTTATTCTCAAAATAAACAAGATTATCGACAAGAGTTTTTTTGTCATAACTAAATTTTCCAATTACAATAGCGTGATAAGTTTTGTGTATTTTCCTTATTCGAAAAAGAGAGGTTAAAAGTTGCGCGTACTTTCTGTTCTTTGCAACAATCAGTATACCTGATGTTTCTTTATCAAGCCTGTGTACTATATAAGGAGATTGACCAACAAAATAATTAGTGCCTTTAAGAATATCAAAAATATTCTTATATGAGTTGGTGCCCGGTTGAACTGAAATTCCTGAGGGTTTGTTTATAACTAAGAAATTTTCGTTATTTTCAATAACAAAATTATCATATTTTTTTTTATCTCTTTTTGTGGCAATATATGAAGATCTTTCAATATCTTTCTTGTTTTTTAGTTTGGATAAACCATATATTTCGACAGTATCGTTAAATTTTACTCTATAAGAAGTCTTTGTTTTTTTATTATTTACTTTAATTTCTTTTTTTCGAATTAATTTTTCTATTAGAGCATGGGGAAGATTAATTTTCTGTAATCTTAACCACTTATCTAATCTGGTTTCTTGAAAATCTTTATCTACTTTAAAGATTTTTTTCATTTAGTTGATTACTTCTTTGATTTTTCAGTCTTTATTTGAGGTTCTTTGACTTCTTTTTCTTTGTTGTCAACTTTTTTTGGCTTATCTACTTTTTTTGCCTCTAAGTTTCTATCTATTAATTCAATAACAGCCATTGGAGCATCATCTCCTGTTCTAAAACCAGCTTTTAATACTCTAGCATATCCTCCATTTCTTTTGCTATATCTTTTAGATAATTCATCAAATACTTTTTTTACAGAATATTTATCCTGCAATTTTGAAAAGAGTATCTTCTTATAACTAAGTTTGTTTTTTTTTCCTAAGGTTATAACTTTATCAATTTGAGGCTTTAACTCTTTCGCTTTAGGCAAAGTAGTAATAATCTGCTCATATTTTATTAATGAATTAAGCATATTTTTAAATAAAGCTTTTCTGTGTTCAGAGGTCTTGTTTAATTTCCTGTAACCTAAGCCATGTCTCATTAATAATTGTTCTCCTCAAGTTTTTTTGACAATTCGGAGATATTATCAGGCGGCCAATTCGGAATTTCCATGCCTAAATAAAGAGACATTGTATTTAAAACTTCCTTAATTTCGTTCAGTGATTTTCTCCCAAAATTTGGCGTTCTTAACATTTCAGGCTCAGTTTTTTGAACTAAGTCTCCTATATATATAATGTTATCATTTTTAAGACAATTCATAGATCTAACCGATAATTCTAGTTCTTCGACTCTCTTAAGTAAATTTTTGTTGAATTCTGGTTCTACGCTTTTCGTTTCCTTAACAGCTTCTTTCGGGTCCTCAAAATTTACGAACATTGACAGCTGATCTTGAAATATCCTAGCTGAGTAAGCTACTGCATCCTCAGCATCAACTGTACCATTGGTTTCAACAGTCATAACAAGCTTATCATAGTCAAGTGCACTACCCGCTCTAGTATTTTCAATAGAAAAAGATACTTTCTTTACAGGACTAAAGAGTGAGTCGATAGAAATTAATCCTAAAGGACTATCTTCTGATTTATTTTTTGGCGATGGAACATATCCTTTGCCCGTGTTAATAATTAACTCCATATGAAAATGAGTTTTTTCATCTAAATTGCAAATTGTTAAGTCGGGATTTAAAATTTCAATATCTGGTACAAGTGTAATATCACTAGCCTTCACCTCTTTAGGACCTTTGATATCTAAAATAATTTTTTTTGATCCCGAAGAAGAGGATTTTATAGCTAAATTTTTTACGTTAAGAACTATATCTGTAACGTCTTCTCTTACACCTTGTATTGATGAAAATTCGTGAAGAACTCCATCTATTTGTATAGCGGTCACAGCAGCTCCTTGTATAGAGGAAAGAAGAATTCTTCTTAAAGCGTTTCCAATAGTTTGCCCAAAACCTTTTTCAAGAGGTTCGGCTACTACTTTTGCAATAGACTTATCGTCATTACTTGTAATTTCTAATTTGTTAGGTTTTATTAAAGCTTTCCAATTTTTATCAATAATATTTGCTGTGTTTTCCATTATACTCTCCTTTTTTTGGGTGGTCTTACCCCATTGTGTGGCATTGGTGTTGTATCTTTTATAGATATAATTTTAAAACCACGTGATTGTAAAGATCTTAAAGCTGTTTCTCTACCAGACCCAGGACCTTTAACTTGGACAGTTAAAGTCCTTAGACCTAAATCGTAAGCCTTCGCTCCAGCATCATCAGCTGCAACTTGAGCTGCGTATGGGGTAGATTTTCTTGAGCCTTTGAAACCTTTAGCTCCAGCAGAAGACCAAGAAATTACGTTTCCGTTCTCATCTGCAATAGAAACTATTGTATTATTAAATGTAGAAGAAACAAATGCTATACCATTTGTGATATTTTTCTTTAATTTTGCTTTTTTTTTAAAAACAACGTTTTTTTTTACCTCTGCTTCAGTACTTGAAACTTTTTTATTTTTTGAATTATCTTTTTTATTCATTCTGTAAACCTATTTTTTAAGTGGAGTAAGTTTTTTACCTGCAATTGCGATTGCTTTTCCTTTACGTGTTCTAGCATTACAATGTGTCCTCTGTCCTCTAACTGGAAGTTTTTTCTTGTGTCGGCTACCTCTATAACTCGCCAAATCAATTAATCTTTTAATATTAACCGAAATTTCCCTTCTGAGATCACCCTCAACTTTAAAGTTGGAGTCAATAAATTCTCTTATTTTTAAGACTTGATCATCAGTTAGTTTATTAACTCTTGTATTTGACGGTATATTTAGCTTCGAGCAAATTTTATTTGATGAATGTAGTCCAATACCATGAATATATGTTAATGCTATATTCAGAACTTTATTTTGTGGAATATTAATTCCTGCTATACGAGCCATAGTATAATGAGTTTTTTATGCGTATTTATATGGCGTTATTATTCAAAGTCAAGCCTATATAAGGTCAATAATATCGCCTATTTCTTTATTAATTTCCTCTATTTTTTGCTCTCCATTTACCTCTTTTATTAAATTATGTTTTTTATAATATTCCAAAATTGCTTTTGTGGAATTTTCATATGTCTCAAATCTTTTTATTGCGACTTCTTCATTATCGTCTGCTCTTTTTTCCAAAGACTGTCTTTCTAAAATTCTTTTTTTTACAGTTTCCAAACTAACTGATAATTTTAGGACAATATCAATTTTCTGCCCATATTTTCTAAGGAGACGATCTAAATTTTTTGCTTGTATTAAAGTTCTTGGATACCCATCAAATATAATTTTATTTTTATAAATATTATTAGAGATAAATTTTTCTATCAAATTTCCAACTATATCATCCGACACCAGTTCTCCTGAATTAATAATTGATGATATTTTTGATCCCAAATTTGTTTTGTCTTTTATTTCTTGACGAAGAAGATCTCCGGTAGAGAGCTGATAAATATTGTATTTTTTTACGATAAATTTTGATTGAGTTCCTTTGCCGGCACCAGGAGGACCAAAAATGACAATGTTCATTTATTTTTTATTTACCAAATTTTGTTTTTCTAATTAATGATTCGTATTGCGAGCTCATTAATCTGGTTTGAATTTGAGTAACTGTATCCATGGCAACCACTACTACAATCAAGATTGAGGTACCGCCTAAGTAAAAAGGTATCGGATAATTTGCTATTAAAAATTCAGGCATTAAGCATACAATTGTTAAATAAATTGAGCCAATCGTAGTCAGTCTTGTTAAAATTGATTGTATATATTCTGCTGATCTTTCACCAGGCCTTATACCTGGTATGTACCCTCCATATTTTCTTAAATTTTCTGCAGTTTCTTTTGGATTAAAAACTATTGAGGTATAAAAGAATGCAAAAAATATAATTCCTGAAGCATATAAAATCATATACAGCGGTTGACCTTGTGAAAACATAGAAGAAATATCTAAAAAAGTTTCAGAATCAGATAATCCAAAGTTAGATAATGTAATAGGCAAGAGTAGCAGAGCCGAAGCAAATATTGCTGGTATAACACCCGCTGTATTTATCTTTAATGGTAAATGAGAAGTTTCACCACCATAAATTTTATTACCAACTTGTCTTTTAGGATAATTAATTAATATTTTTCTCATCGCTCTTTCAAAAAATACAATAAACAAGACTGTTACAATAACTAAAATAAAAATACCAACTATCATTACAGCAGATAAAGCTCCTGTTCTCCCTAATTCAAATGTTGAAGCAATTGCTCTTGGAATTTCAGCAACGATCCCAGAAAATATTATTAAAGAAATTCCATTTCCTACTCCTCTTAAAGTAATTTGTTCACCAAGCCACATTAAAAAAGTAGTTCCAGCAACTAATGAAACAACTGTAACTAATCTGAAATTCAAACCAGGTTCCATAACAATATTTCCAGCATTTTCTAAACCAACCGCCACCCCATAACCCTGTAATATTGAAATTAAAACTGTTCCATATCTAGTAATCTGAGTAATCTTCTTTCTTCCAAGTTCTCCTTGTTCTTTTAAACTTTTAAAATAATCGGATACACCAGTTAACAATTGAACAATGATCGATGCTGAAATATATGGCATTATACCCAATGCAAAAATTGCCATTCTTGTAACTGCTCCACCTGAAAACATATTAAACATACCAAGAAGACCTTTTTGACTGTTAGACATGATTTCTTTAAGAGCATCTGGATCTATCCCAGATAAAGGCACATAAGTGCCTATCCTATATATTACTAAAATTAGAATGGTAAAAAAAATTCTATTCCGTAAATCATGAGCTTGGCTGAATGAACCAGTATTTAAACTTTCACTAGACATAAAATATTATTTACTAATAATGTTAACTTTCCCACCTTTTTTTTGAATTTTTTCGTTTGCTTGTTTAGATGAGTAGTCTGCATTAATCTCAATCTTTGATTTAATTTCACCTTTGCCTAAAATTTTTAATTTTTTAAATCTTTTATTTATTATATTTTTTTGCTGAAGCTGTTTCAAATCTAGAGGACTTTTTAAACTATTTTCTTTTTTATTAAAATGACTTTCCAAAGATGATAAGTTTATAATTGCTACTAAGTTGTTCTTGAAACTCCTAAAACCTCTTTTTGGTAACCTTCTATACAGAGGCATTTGACCCCCTTCAAAACTTTTTATAGCAACCCCTCTTCTGGATTTTTGACCCTTATGACCTCTACCAGATGTCTTCCCTTTACCGGAGCCTATACCACGACCTACTCTAATTTTTTTTTTATTTGTTTTTACTAATTGATTCAAGTTCATTTAACGTTCTCTCTTTTTGATATAATTTCAGAAATTTTTTTCCCTCTTATTGCTGAAATTATTTTAGGTGAATACTGTGATCTTAAACCTTTAATACAAGCTTTAAGAACATTATATGGATTCGAAGATCCTAGTGATTTAGCTACAACATCCTGGATACCCAATACTTCACAAGCAGATCTAATAGCGCCACCAGCAATAATTCCTGTACCCGCTGGTGCAGATCTAAGAAAAACTTTTCCTGATCCATTTTTCCCTTTTACATCGTGATGAAGTGTTCTTCCCTCTTTTAAAGGGATTTGTACTTGGTTTCTTTTAGCAACTTCAGTTGCTTTTTTTATCGCATCTGGAACCTGCTTAGATTTTCCTTGACCAATGCCTATAGACCCTTTTTGATTACCTACTACCACTAAAGCAGCAAAACCAAATCTTCTACCACCTTTTACAACTTTGGTTATTCTATTTATCGCGACTAACTTTTCTTTAAATTCTGATTCATTCATTAAAATTTCAACCCATTTTTTCTTAAAGATTCTGCAAATAATTTAATTCTGCCATGGTATTTGTATTCACCTCTATCAAAATATACATTATCGATATTTTTCTCTTTCGCTCTTTTTGCCAACATTTCACCAAGCAATGTAGAAATTTCTGCTTTTTTAAGTTTATTTTTTTTAAGTTCTTTTTCGTTAGAAGACGCCGAAACTAATGTTTTTATTTGTTTATCGTCAATTATCTGAGCTGAAATATTTTTGGTTGATCTAAAAACACTTAATCTTAGGCGTGAAGGATTAAGTTTTTTTAATCTTTTTCTGTTTCTTAGTTTTCTTTTTAAGTTGGATGATAATTTTCTCATTATTTTTTCTTTCCCTCTTTTCTTAATACATATTGTCCTTTTTCTTTAATACCTTTTGCTTTATAAGGCTCTACAGGTTTTAAAGATTTGATGTCAGATGCAACTTTTGAAACTAATTCTTTATCTACTCCTGAGATTTTTATGATATTTTGCTTCTCTACTATTAATTTTATTTCCTTGGGAATTTTATAATTCACATCATGACTAAAGCCTATCTGTAAATTTAAGTTTTCACCTTTTAAATTTGCTCTAAAACCAACACCTGAAATTTCTAGTATTTTTTCATGACCATCAGTCACTCCTTTTACAGCATTATTTACAATGCTTCTTAATGTGCCCCACATTATAGAAGTTTTTTTATCAACTTTTTGGCCTAAGGGTTGTAATTGAAATTCGTTTTTTTCATTCATTTTCGAGGAAAATATTTTATCATTGATTGTTAGCACTTTTGTTCCTTTCGGTCCCTTTACAGTAAGTTGACTGCCATCAATAGCAATAGAGGACTCTTTAGGTAGTAATATAGTTTTTTTTCCAATTTTTGACATTTAAAAAATCCTACAAATTATTTCTCCACCTAAGTTATTCTTTTTTGCTTCTATATCAGACATAACACCTTTTGAGGTAGAGAGTATAGATAAACCTAATCCATTTTGTATTTTAGGAATGCTTGAAGCTCTAGAATAAACTCTTCTACCTGGCTTTGAAACTCTTTTTATCTCTTTAATGACTGGAATTCCTTCATAGTATTTTAAATCTACTTTAAAATTTTTCTTATTTCTCTCATCTTCGATCAATATATTTTTGATGTAACCCTCAGCTTTTAGAACTTCAAGAATTCGTAATCTGAAGTTAGAGGCTGGGATCTTAACAAAACTTAATGATCTTAATTGACCGTTTCTTATTCTTGTAAACATATCTCCTATTGGATCTGATAAATTCATATATTCTCCTACCAACTTGATTTAATAACGCCTGGAATTTTCCCATCTGAGGCCATATCTCTCAGTGCTATTCTTGATATTTTTAATTTTCTGTAAACACCGTGTGGTCTACCTGTAATTTCACATCTATTCCTTACTCTTATCTTAGAAGAATTTTTTGGGAGCTTATTGAGTTTTAATTGAGCAGCAAATCTTTCACTTAACTCAATTTTCTTATTATTTATTATTTTTTTTAACTTAGCTCTCTTACTAGCATATTTTTTTGCTAATTTTATTCTTTTCAAGTTTCTTTCTATTGCACTTTTTTTTGCCATTTTAACTCCTATTATTATCTATTATTGGAAAGTTGAATTCTTTGAGCAATTGCAATGTCTCATCTTTATTACTACTTGTAGTAACAATTGTGACATCTAGCCCTCTAATTTTCTCAACTTTTTCAAAATTTACCTCAGGAAAAATAATATGTTCTTTAACACCAAAACTATAGTTTCCGGAGCTATCTATACTTGTTCCTTTTAGACCTCTAAAATCTTTAATTCTTGGTAATGCGATATTTACCAGCCTATCAATAAATTCATACATTTTTTTTGATCTTAAAGTCACTTTTATTCCCGCATTGGTTCCTTTTCTTGTCTTAAAATTAGAAATAGATTTTTTAAAATTTGTAATAACAGCTTTTTGCCCAGAAATTAGACCCATATCTTCTAAGCTAGATTTCATTTTTTTTGAGTCTGAAGCATCTTCGCCAAGTCCCATGTTGATTATTATTTTCTCGATTTTTGCTACTTCGTGTTTATTTTTGTGATCAAATTTTTGCATCAATTTTGGAACAATATCTTTGTCATATAAAGTTTTTAATCTTGGTGTCATTATTTTTTAGCCTCTTTTTTTGATTTTGATTTATTGTCAATATTTTTTACATTAGAAATATGTAAGAAATTTTCTTTTTGGATTATACCACCTTTGTTTTCTTTTGTTGGTTTAAGGTGTTTCTTAATCATATTAATTGATTTAATTTTAAGTTTATTTTCTTTTTTTAAAATCTCAATAATTTCACCTGTTTTACCTTTGTCTTTTCCTACTAAGATTTTGACCTGGTTACCTTTTTTTAAATTCATTTATAAAACCTCCGGTGCTAAAGATATAATTTTTGTATGTCCTTTTATCCTTAGTTCTCTTGTAACTGGACCAAATATTCTTGTTCCTATAGGCTCACCTTTTTCATCTGTTAAAACAACCGCGTTTGTATCAAATTGTATTTTGGATCCATCGTCTCTAAATATTTCTTTTCTAGTTCTAACTACTACAGCTTTATGAACAGAACCTTTTTTAACTTTGCCTTTTGGTATCGCATCTTTTACGCTTATAACTATTAAATCGCCTACTGCAGCATATCTTCTTTTTGACCCACCCAATACTTTAATGCATTCAACTCTTCTTGCGCCTGTGTTGTCTGCTACCATTAATTCTGTTTGAACTTGTATCATTTTTCAACAACCTGCCATCTCTTTTTTTTTGATATTGGTTTAGTCTCAATTATTGAGACAATCTCGCCCTCTTTAAATTTATTTTTTTCATCGTGAGCATGATATTTCTTTGATCTTTGTATAACTTTTCCATAAAAAGGGTGTTTAAATTTTCTTGTGACTTCAACAACTACGGTTTTATTATTTTTAGTGCTTGTAATCTTTCCTTTTAAAATCTTTTTAGTCATTTAGCCTGCTTATTTATTAATGTGAAAAGTCTAGCAATCTCTTTTTTTGTTATATTAAATTTTGCTGGATTTTCAACTTGATTATTAATTTTTCTAAATCTTAAGTTAAAAAGATCTTTTTTAAGTGTTTCAATTTTTTTCACTGCTTGATCTTTTGTAAGTTTTTTGTTTTCTTTTCTTGCCATTTTATCTTTTTATAAATTTAGTTTTTATAGGTAATTTAGCACCTGCTTTATACAATGCCTCTTTTGCCACCTCTTCAGAAACTCCATCAACCTCGAATATTATTCGACCCGGTTTTACACGGCATGCATAATACTCTGGCGAACCCTTTCCTTTTCCCATACGAACTTCTGTTGGTTTTTTTGAAACAGGAATATTTGGAAATATTCTTGTCCAAACTTTACCGGTTCTTTTCATGTATCTGGTTAAAGCTACTCTAGCAGCCTCGATTTGTTTTCCTATTATTCTTTCTGGCTGAAGAGCTTTCAAACCATATTGACCATAGTTTAAAGTTATAGCTCTTGAAGCTTTTCCGTGAATTCTTCCTTTAAAAGCTTTTCTAAATTTTGTTCTTACTGGTTGTAGCATTTTTAATTCTTTCTATTTTTTGTTTATCAATATCTTTTTCGAAAACTTCCCCTTTATAAATCCAAACTTTTATCCCTATAATTCCATAAGTAGTCAAAGCTTCGGAGAAACCATAATCTATGTTAGCCCTTAAAGTATGAGATGGTATACTTCCCTCTCTTAACCATTCTGATCGAGCTATTTCATTTCCTGCTAACCTGCCGCTTACCATTACTTTTATGCCTTTAGCTCCTAAGCGGATAGCAGATTGCATAGATCTCTTCATGGCTCTTCTGTAGGCAACTCTTTTAACTAGTTGTTGAGAAATATTTTCAGCTACTAAGAACGCATCTAACTCAGGTTTTTTAATTTCTTTAATATTAACATTCACCTCATTACCAGTAATTTTTACTATATTGCTTTTAATTTTTTCAATATCTGAGCCTTTTTTCCCTATCACAAATCCTGGTCTAGATGTATGTATCGTCACAGTACATTTTTTTGAAGATCTCTCAATAATAATCTCGGAAACACCAGAATTTGTAATATTTTTTCTAATATATTTTCTGATATTAAAATCTTCTATCAAGTATTTACCGAAGTCGTTCTTTTTTGCAAACCAAGTGGAGTCCCACCCTTTATTTATACCTACTCTCAAACCGATAGGATTAACTTTTTGGCCCATCTTTTTTCTCCTTATCCTTGATTATTTTTTTTTCAGCTAAAATTATTGTAATTCTACTAAATGGTTTTTTTATCGGACTTGCACGTCCTTTAGCTCGTGGTCTAAATCTTTTCATTACAATTGACTTTCCAACGTAAGCCTCTTTTATAAAAAGCTCATCAATATCCATTTGATAATTATTTTCCGCATTTGCTACAGCAGATTTCACAGTTTTGCTGACATCTTTTGCAATTTTTCTTCTAGTAAAATCCAAATCCTGAAGTGCTACACCTACTTTTTTTCCTCTTATATAATCTAATACAAGTGATATTTTTCTAGGACTAGACCTGACATTTTTGTTTGTAGAAATGACAGTATTATTTTTTTGCATTGGTATCTCCGCTTGGTTTATCCGCAGCAGCCTTTTTATCTGCAGGTGTATGGCCTTTAAAAGTTCTTGTTGGGGCGAACTCACCTAATTTATGACCAACCATTTCTTCTGAAATAGTGATTGGTATGAAAGTTTTACCATTATGTATCATAAAGCTATGACCCACAAAATCAGGAATAATAGTAGAATTCCGTGACCAAGTTTTTATTGGTTTTTTACTTGAGCCTCCCTTAAGTTTATCAATTTTTTTTAATAAACTTGGGTGAACAAATGGACCTTTCCAAACCGATCTACTCATAATATCTATCTTCTTTTTTTCCTTCTTGTTAAAATAAACTTATCGCTTCTTTTGGGTTTTCTTGTCTTAAGTCCTTTAGCTGATTGTCCCCATGGAGAAACCGGACTTCTTCCACCAGATGTTTTTCCTTCCCCTCCGCCATGCGGATGGTCCACAGGATTCATTGCAACACCCCTGGTCTGTGGTCTTTTGCCTTTCCATCTATTTCTACCTGCTTTTCCAATCTTAATATTTTTTTGATCAGGATTTGAGACAACTCCAATTGTTGCTAAACATTCACTTCTTATTTTTCTTGTCTCACCCGATGACATCTTAATTATAGAGTAATCACCGTCAAAACCAGATAGTACGACCGCAGCACCGGCAGATCTTGCAAGTTTTCCACCATTTCCTGGAATGAGTTCTACATTGTGAACTGATGTTCCTGGAGGGATATCTTTTAATCTTAAGCAATTACCAACTTTGATTTCGGATTTTTCACCAGATTGAATTTTGTCACCAACCTTAAGACCATTTGGACAGATAATGTAACTTTTTACTTTGTCTTCATAGTTTATTAATGCAATGTAAGCTGTTCTATTTGGATCGTATTCAATACGTTCAACTGTTGCCGAAATATCTTTTTTTGATCTAAAGAAATCTATTATTCTAAACTTATGCTTAGATCCCCCGCCAGCATGTCTAGAGGTAATTCTGCCATAGTTATTTCTTCCACCTGTCGATTTTTGTCCTTTAGTAAGCGGTTTGTAAGAATTGCCTTTCCATAGTTTAGCTTTGTCTACTAAAACAGTTGCTCGTGTTGATTTGGTATATGGTTTATAAGTTTTGAGACTCATTTTATATTCCAGTTGTAAGATCGATGCTTTGACCTTTTTTTAACGTTATTATTGCTTTTTTATAGCCTTTTTTTATAGAAGTTCGGCCCTGTTTCATCTTATATTTTGATTTGATATTAATAATATTTATTTTAGTTACATTGACTTTAAATATCTTTTCAATATTTTTTTTAATATTTATTTTACTCGCTAGAGGATGAACTTTAAACACAGTCTTATTCTGCTCAGAAAGTACAGTGGCTTTTTCAGTAATAATTGGACTTTTTACAGAGTCTAAATAATTAATTTTTTTCATTTAAAATCCTTTTTTGCAAATTGTTTATTGAACTTGAAGTAAAAATTACATCTTGATATTTCAATAAATCATAAACATTAGTACCAGCCTCCAATAGAATTTTTAAATTTCTTATGTTTCTTGCAGATTTGTAAATATTTTTATATGAATCTTTATCTGAAATAATTACTACACTTTCTATTTTATTTGATTTTAAAAACATGCTAAATTGTTTAGTTTTTTTAATTTCACTTTTTATATCATCAAGTATATGTAGTTTTTTTTGATCATTTTTTTTTGATATTGTTTGTGCAATGGCAAGCTTTCTCATTTTTTTGTTTATTTTTTTTACTTTATAATTATCGCCCTTAGGGCCGTGTGCTACTCCTCCACCTACGAATATAGGAGCTTTTCTACTTGCGTGCCTAGCTCCACCGCTACCTTTTTGTGGAACTATTTTTCTTGTAGAGCCTTTAATTTCATTTCGTTGTTTTGTTTTAGCTTTTCTAGCTTTTAGATGGTTAAGTTGCCAATCAATAACATTCTTTACTAATTTATGGTTCATTTTTAATTTAAGAATTTTATCGGATACCTCAATGTTTTGAGCATCTGAACCAGTTATATTTAATGTTTTAAGTTTCATTATTTTGTTTTCTTGGATTTGGCATCTTTTTTTGATTTGTTTTCAAACTTTTCTATCAAAGTTTTTCTTCTTATGTCTTTAACTGAACCTCTCAAAAAAATTGTTGTATTCTTAGAGCCTGGTATAGAGCCTCTTAAATAAATTAAACTATTTTCTAAATCTGATTTAATTATCTCTAAATTAAGAATAGTCCTATACTTATCACCCATATGTCCGGCCATTTTTTTTCCTTTAAAAACTTTACCAGGATCTTGTCTTTGACCAGTTGAACCATGAGATCTGTGTGAAACAGAAACACCATGAGTAGCTCTTAAACCTCCAAAATTCCATCTTTTCATCGGTCCAGCAAAACCTTTTCCAATTGTTTTAGATCTAACATCAACAAATTTTTGATCTTTAAATATTTCAAGACCAAGTTCGTTTCCCTCTTTGTACTGTAGTGGATCATTTATTCTGAATTCCTTTAAAATTTTTTTAGGTTCGGTATTTTTCTTTGCGAAATATCCTTTCATTTGTTTTGTAAGTTTAGAATTTTTCAATTTAAAATATCCAACTTTAATCGCGTCATATCCTCTTTTTTCTTTTGTTATCACATCAAGAACTCGACCTTTTTCAATTTTTACCACTGTTACAGGCACAGATTGACCTCCGCTGATAAATTCCCTTGTCATACCTAATTTTGTTCCGATAAGTCCAATAGTCATAATCTAAATCTTTATCTCTATGTCTACGCCAGAAGCCAAGTCTAATTTCATTAATGCTTCGACTGTCTGTGGCGTGGGTTCAATAATATCAATTAACCTTTTATGTGTTCTTTGTTCAAATTGTTCTCTACTTTTTTTATCAATATGAGGGGATCTCAGAACTGTATATCTTTCAATTCGTGTAGGAAGAGGTATAGGTCCCTTTACTTGTGCACCTGTTCTTTTAGCAGTATTAACAATTTCCTCAGTTGATAAATCAAGGATCTTATTATCGTATGCTCTTAAGTGAATTCTTATATTTTGATTTTCCATATTATGCTAATTTTTTTGTTACCTCATCCTGTACATTTTGTGGGACTTTATCATAATGACTAAATTGCATTGTATACTGAGCTCTACCTTGAGTTGATGATCTAAGGTTGTTAATATAGCCAAACATGTTAGCTAATGGCACGGTAGCTTGAATTGCTGTTGCATTACCTCTAGGCTCAGTGGCACCTACTTGGCCCCTTCTGCTATTTAAATCTCCAATAACGTCACCCATAAAATCTTCTGGTGTTACGACTTCTACTTTCATTATAGGCTCTAATAATTTTAATTGTGCTTTTGTGCATGCATCTTTAAAACACATTCTGCTTGCAATCTCAAAAGCAAGAACACTAGAGTCTACATCATGATGTAGACCGTCTAAAATAGTAACTTTGTAGTCTATTAATGGAAACCCTGCTAATATCCCGCTGTCAGCGACACTTTCCACTCCTTTTTCAACTCCTGGAATAAATTCTTTAGGGATTGCTCCGCCTTTAATCTTATTTTCAACTTCTCTACCTTTGCCAGGCTCAATAGGTTCAACTAACAAAGTCACTTTTGCAAATTGCCCAGCGCCACCGCTTTGTTTCTTATGAATATAAGTTACTTCTGATGAACCTAATATAGTTTCTCTGTAAGCTACTTGAGGAGCCCCAATGTTTGCTTCAACTTTAAATTCTCTTTTCATTCTATCAACTATTATATCTAAGTGCAGTTCACCCATTCCTTTAATTATTGTTTGTCCAGACTCTTCATCTGATGTTACTCTAAAAGATGGGTCTTCTTTAGCAAGCCTACCGAGTGCCTCGCCCATTTTTTCTTGATCAGCTTTAGTTTTAGGCTCAACTGCAATTTCAATAACTGGATCCGGAAATTCCATTGGCTCTAACAGAATTGGGTTATCTTCTTCGCACAAAGTGTGGCCAGTGATAGTATATTTTAATCCAGCTAATGCAACGATATCACCGGCTGTAGCTTCTTTGATGTCTTCCCTGCTGTTAGCGTGCATTAATAGCATTCTACCCACTCTTTCAGATTTTTCTTTTGAGGAGTTGTAAGCAGAAGTACCGGATTTAAGTGTTCCAGAGTAAATTCTCACAAATGTTAATGAACCTACGTACGGGTCGTTGGCAACTTTGAAAGCTAAACCTGAAAATGGTTCATTATTTGCAAATTTCATCAGCACTTTCTCTTCTGAACCCAATTTAGTTCCTTCTATAGATTGTAAATCCTTAGGACTCGGCAGGTAATCTATTACTGCATCAAGTAATGGTTGCACACCTTTATTTTTAAACGCAGATCCGGTTATAATAGGAACAAAATTAAATCCTAGAGTACCTTTTCTTATACATTTTATCAAATCAGCCTCGGATGGTTCTTTGCCATTGAGATAATCTTCCATAAGTTTTTCATCTTCTTCTACGGCTGTTTCGACTAATTCTTTCCTGTATTTACTAGCCTGCTCTTTTAAATCGGCAGGGATGTCCACCAGATCAAATTTTGCCCCAAGGTCCTCATTTTGATAAATAATAGCCTTCATTTTTACTAAATCTACTATTCCCTTTAAGTCAGCCTCCATGCCTACTGGGATCTGAAGGACTAAGGGTTTAGCACCAAGTCTTTCTTTTATCATTTCAACGCATCTAAAAAAATCTGCTCCTGTCCTGTCGAGTTTATTGATAAAGCAAATTCTCGGAACTTTATATTTATCTGCTTGTCTCCAAACAGTTTCAGATTGTGGTTCTACACCAGCTACACCATCAAAAACTGCGACGGCTCCATCCAAAACTTTGAGTGATCTTTCTACTTCAATAGTAAAATCTACATGACCTGGTGTATCAATGATATTAATCCTATGGTCTCGCCAAAAACAGGTTGTAGCAGCGGATGTTATGGTTATTCCTCTCTCCTGCTCCTGTTCCATCCAATCCATTGTAGCTGCACCGTCATGAACTTCTCCAATTTTATGGCTTTTACCTGTGTAATATAAAATTCTCTCTGTAGTGGTAGTTTTTCCGGCATCTATATGAGCCATGATACCGATGTTTCTATATTTGTCTAAAGTATATTTATTTGACATTTTTACCACCTGAAATGAGCAAAAGCCTTATTTGACTCTGCCATTTTATGTGTGTCCTCTCTTTTTTTAATTGCTGAACCTTTATTCTGAGAAGCATCTAAAATTTCACTATAGAGTTTATCAGACATTGATTTATTTTTTCTTTTACGAGTTGCCTCTATTAGCCATCGAAGTGCTAAGGCTTGGCCTCTATTAGCCTTTACTTCTACAGGCACTTGATAAGTGGCTCCACCTACTCTTCTAGATCTTACTTCTAGATTTGGTCTTACATTGCTAATGGCTGTATTAAAAATCTTTAATGGATCTTCTTTGTTCTTATCTTTTATTTTTTCTAGGGCATCGTAAAGAATTTTTTCTGCAGTAGTTTTTTTTCCATCATACATAATTGAATTAATAAACTTTGAAATAACAACAGATTGGTATTTCGGGTCAGGATAAATCTTTCTAATTGGTGCTCTTTTTTTTCTAGACATGGTTATTTAGGTTTTTTTGTACCGTATAGTGATCTTCTTTTTTTTCTGTTGGCAACACCTTGTGTGTCTAAGTTCCCTCTCAGAATATGATATCTAACTCCTGGTAAATCTTTCACTCTGCCGCCTCTTATCATTACTACTGAATGTTCTTGTAAATTGTGACCTTCTCCTGGTATATAGGCTGTAACCTCGAAACCATTAGATAATCTTACTCTAGCAACTTTTCTTAGCGCTGAGTTTGGTTTCTTGGGAGTTGTAGTATAAACTTTCACACACACACCTCTCTTTAAAGGTTGTTTTTCTAAAGCTGGCACCTTGTTTCTTACTAAAGGTTTAACCCGAGACTTTCTTATAAGTTGGTTAATAGTTGGCATAATTATTTATTGAATGAAAAAGTAAGAATTAGTTGTGTTTTTCGTTAGTGTTTAAGGTTTAATAAGGCCTTACTTCTAACATTCAAATTTTGCGCTAAACTAGCATTGAAAGGGTAAATGTCAATGGATTTTAACTAAAAAACGCCGCATATTTATTGCGTATCTGCAGGATTTGTGGTCTCTATTTCTTCTTTTTTAAGCTCTTCTAATCTTTTCTCATCTTGTATTTTTGCTGCTCCATCCCAAGCCATTTTTGTAAGACCAGTGCCAGCTGGAATAAGTCTTCCTACTATAACATTCTCCTTCAAGCCATCCAGATTATCAACCTTACCTTTGATTGAAGCGTCTGTGAGAACCCTAGTAGTTTCTTGAAAAGAGGCTGCAGATATAAATGAGTTTGTTTGTAAAGAAGCTTTAGTAATACCAAGTAAAATCCGCTCAAATTTAGCTGGTTTTTTTCCTTCTTTTTTCAAATCATTATTAATTTCTAGTATATCAATAAGGTCTATTGTTTCACCTAATAATAAAGGAGAGTCTCCAGGATCTTTTATTTCAACTTTTTTAAGCATTTGACGAACTATTGTTTCAATATGTTTATCATTTATCACAACACCTTGTAATCTGTAAACTTCCTGTACTTCGCTTACAAAATATTCTGTCAATTTTTCTACACCTAATATTCTTAGAATATCATGTGGAGCAGGACTTCCATCTAAAAGATATTCTCCTTTCTTTATTTTTTCACCTTGATTAAAATTAACATGCTTGCCTTTAGGAATTAAGTAATTAGATGTTTCGTTATTAGAAGAAACTATAGATATTTTTTGTTTACCTCTTACTTCTTTGCCAAACTGTATAACTCCATCGTTCTCAGCGATAATAGCGCTATCTTTTGGTCTTCTTGCTTCAAATAATTCAGCAACTCGAGGCAATCCACCAGTTATATCTTTTGTTTTTGAAGTTTCTTTAGGAAGTCTTGCTAAAACATCGCCTGCAGAGACTTTCTGACCATCTTTAACTGATAAAATTGAGTCAGGTACTAAATAATACCTTGCCTCGTTACCATCTGCTTTCTTAATAATCTCACCAGTATTATCTCTAAGAGTAATTCGTGGTTTTAATTCCGAGTTTTTTGAAACAGATTTCCAATCAGTAACTGACTTTAGCGAAATACCTGTTGTATCGTCTAAGGTTTCGGTTAATGAAGTTCCTTCAACTAAATCCATAAAATTAGCAACTCCACCTGTTTCAGCTATAACTGGTAATGTATAAGGATCCCATTCAGCTATTTTTTTTCCTTTTTCCACTAAATCACCGTCTTTGAAAAATATTTTTGATCCATAATTTACTTTATATATTCCAAGCTGTCTTTTATTTTCATCTTCTATGCTAATTTGAGTATTTCGACCCATTACAATTATATTTTTTTTAGAGTCTTCTATTAAATTCTTATTAATTATATTTATCTTACCTTTAGTTTGAGCAATTATTTGTGACTCTTCTTTAATTTGTGCTGTTCCTCCAACGTGGAAAGTTCTCATAGTTAATTGTGTTCCAGGCTCACCAATAGATTGGGCTGCGATCATTCCGATAGCCTCACCTATAGTTACGAGTTTACCTCTAGCCAAATCCCTGCCATAGCTCATAGCACAGACGCCTTTTGTTGATCCACAGGTGATTACAGAGTAAACATCTACTGACTTAACACCTGCTGCATCTATTTTTTCACAGTCAAGTTCATCCAATAATTTTTCTTTTTTTAATAAATGTTCTCCCGTGATTGGATGTTTCAAATCTTGAGCAATTACTCTTCCAAGAACTCTTTCCGACAAACTGACTAGCACATTTCCACCTTCAATAATTTCTGATATTGTTACTGAGGATTTTGTTTTACAATCACAATCTTTTTTTGTTATTTGAACATCTTGGGCCACATCACACAATCTTCTTGTTAAATATCCAGAATTTGCTGTTTTTAAAGCTGTATCTGCTAATCCTTTTCTTGCGCCGTGCGTAGAGTTAAAATATTCAAGCACGGATAAACCCTCTTTAAAATTAGAAATTATTGGAGTTTCAATAATTTCACCAGATGGCTTCGCAATTAAGCCTCTCATTCCAGCTAACTGTTTCATTTGGGCTTGCGATCCCCTTGCCCCTGAGTCAGCCATCATAAATACAGAATTTGTCTCAATTCTATCATCTGGATAAATTTTTTCAGCAGATGAAATCTCTTTCATCATCTCATTTGCCACTGTATCTGTACATTTTGACCAAACATCGACTACTTTATTATATTTTTCACCTCTAGTTATAAAACCATCTGAATATTGTTTTTCATATTCTTCAATTCTTTTTTTGGTCTCATTAATTAAGTTTATCTTTGTTTGAGGAATGATTAAATCATCTTTACCAAATGAGATTCCTGCTTTAAAGGCATGCTTAAAACCTAAAGCTTTTATTTTATCACAGAAAATCACAGTTTCTTTTTGTCCACAATACCTAAAAATTGTATCTATTACTTCAGAAACGTTTCTTTTTGTTAATAATCTATTGATTAAATTAAATTTAATATTCTTATTCTTAGGAAGTAAATTTGCTAATATAAATCTTCCAGCTGTGCTTTGATGTTTTTCTTTTATTTCGTTGCCATCTTGATCAATCGTTGTGTATGTGGACACAATTTTTGAGTGAAGACTTATTGATTTGTTTTCAATTGCTTGTTCTATCTCATTGATATCGGAAAAGATACCTCTCGGTTTGTTATCCTGTTCTCTGCTGGCTTGAGATAAATAATAAATTCCTAAAACTATATCTTGACTAGGTACTATTATAGGTTTGCCATTAGATGGGCTAAGAATATTATTTGTTGACATCATCAATACCCTCGCTTCTAATTGGGCCTCTAAACTTAATGGGATATGAACTGCCATTTGATCTCCATCGAAATCAGCATTAAACGCAGCACACACTAAAGGGTGAAGTTCAATAGCATTACCTTCAATAAGCTTAGCTTCAAATGCTTGGACACCTAATCTATGCAAAGTTGGTGCTCGGTTTAGTATCACCGGATGTTCTCTAATAATGTGCTCTAAAGCATCCCACACTTCACTTTTCTCTTTTTCAACTAGTCTCTTCGCTTGCTTAATAGTTGTTGCCAAACCTAATTTATCTAATCTTGCATATAAGAAAGGTTTAAAAAGTTCTAAAGCCATTTTTTTAGGAAGTCCGCACTGATGTAATTTCAACTCAGGCCCGACAACAATTACTGATCTTCCAGAATAGTCAACTCTTTTACCTAATAAATTTTGTCTAAATCTTCCTTGTTTTCCTTTCAACATCTCGGCAAGAGATTTCAGAGGTCTTTTTCCAGTACCAGTAATTACTCTACCTCTTCTCCCATTATCAAATAAAGCATCTACCGACTCTTGTAACATTCTTTTTTCATTCCTTACGATTATATCTGGAGCTTTAAGGTCTAATAGTCTTTTAAGACGATTATTTCTGTTTATGACTCTTCTATAAAGATCATTCAAATCAGATGTAGCAAATCTTCCTCCATCAAGCGGCACAAGTGGTCTTAACTCAGGGGGTATTACCGGAACAGTTGTTAAAATCATCCATTCAGGTTTGTTACCTGATTTCAAAAAGGATTCTATTAGCTTTAACCTTTTAATAGTTCTTTCTTCAGTGACTTTTGATTTTATTTCTTTTAATGAATCTCTTAATAATTTCTGCTCTTTTTCCAAATCTAAAGAAAGCAGTATTTCTCTAATAGCCTCAGCTCCTATTCCAGAACTGAATGCATCCTCACCAAATTCATCTTGCGCTTTTTGAAGCGCATCCTCAGAAAGTAATTGACCTTTTTTTAATGTTGTTAAACCTGGCTCAATGACTATAAAACTCTCAAAATACAAAACTTTCTCAACATCCTTAAGTTTCATATCAACTGATAAAGAAATACGACTTGGTAGAGACTTCAAAAACCAAATGTGAGCAACGGGACATGCAAGTTCTATGTGTCCCATTCTTTCCCTTCTTACATTAGATTTTGTTACTTCAACACCACATTTTTCGCAGATTATTCCTCTAAATTTCATTCTTTTGTATTTACCACAGAGACATTCATAATCTTTTACTGGGCCAAATATTCTGGAGCAAAAAAGTCCATCTTTCTCAGGTCTAAATGTTCTATAATTGATAGTTTCAGGTTTTTTAATTTCTCCAAAGGACCACGATTTGATTTTATCTGGACTAGCAAGTGTTATTTTAATCTTACTAAAATTATTTTCAGAAGATAAATTGTTGTTTTGGATATTTTTAGATAAACTTTTTTCCATATTAATTTAATTCTATATTTAAACCCAAAGCTCGAATTTCTTTTATTAAAACATTGAACGACTCTGGCACTCCTGACTCAAAATTGTTATTTCCTTTTACTATTGTTTCATACACTTTGGTTCTACCGGCTACATCATCGGATTTTACAGTAAGAATTTCTTGCAAAGTATATGAGGCACCATATGCTTCTAAGGCCCATACTTCCATTTCTCCAAATCTTTGTCCACCTAATTGAGCTTTTCCACCTAGTGGCTGTTGTGTCACTAAACTGTATGGACCAGTAGACCTAGCGTGAATTTTATCTTCAACTAAATGATTTAGTTTTAACATATAAATCGTACCCACAGTAACCGGCCTATCGAATTTCTCTCCAGTTCTTCCGTCCCATAAATTGGTTTGACCGGAATTTGGAAGGTTAGCTAAATTTAACATTTTTGTAATATCTTGGGTAGAAGCTCCATCAAAAACAGGCGTAGAAATTGGAACACCGTTTGAGATATTACTCACTAACTCAAAAACTTCTTTTTTTGACAATTTTGATACTATTTTTTCGTAATATTCTTTACCGTATATTTCGTTCAATTTATTTTTTATTGTTTCAAATTCTTTCTCAAATTTTTTGATATATTTATTAATTTGATCTCCTAATTCTGAGCAAGACCATCCTAGGTGTGTCTCTAAAATTTGTCCAACATTCATTCTGCTTGGAACACCAAGAGGATTTAGAACAATGTCCACAGGTTTTCCGCTTTCCATATGGGGCATATCTTCAACTGGAACAATTTTACTTACTACCCCTTTATTTCCGTGCCTACCAGCCATTTTATCTCCAGGCATCAATCTTCTTTTCACTGCAACAAAAACTTTTACTACCTTCATAACTGTTGGCAATAAATCATCTCCCTGTTGTATCTTTATAACCTTATCTTCAAATCTTATTTTTATATCTTCCATAGCATTATCAAATTGAATTTTTAGTTTATCAATATTTGAAATTATTTTTTGATCATCAAAAGATAATTTCCATATATCCTTTAATTCTAGGGAAATTAAATCATTTGAGTTTAAAGTTGTTCCTGGTTTTAATTCTTTAATCTTTTTGTTAATCGGCTTGTTCCTTATTAACTCATCTGCTCTTAATTTGATATTTCTATATAGAATTTCTTCTTCAACTTTTTTATCCTCTTGAACTGACTCAACTTCTGATCTTTCAATAGCTATTGATCTTTCATCTTTTTCAACACCATGGCGGTTAAATACTCTTACATCTATAACTACGCCAGTACTTCCTGAAGGTAGTTTTAAAGACGAGTCTCGAACATCTGTTGCTTTTTCACCAAAAATTGAACGTAAAAGTTTTTCTTCTGGGCTGGAAGATGTTTCACTTTTAGGGGTTACTTTTCCAACTAATATATCTGAGGGTTTTACCTCTGCCCCAACATAAACAATTCCAGACTCGTCAAGATTTCTCAGACTTTCTTCACTAACGTTTGGGATGTCTCTAGTAATTTCTTCAGCACCTAATTTTGTATCTCTTGCCATAGTTTCATATTCTTCGATGTGTACAGATGTAAATACATCATCAGTTACACATCTTTCTGAGATTAAAATTGAGTCCTCAAAATTATATCCTTGCCAAGGCATAAAAGCGACTGTCACATTTTTTCCTAAGGCAAGTTCACCCAGTTTGGTAGCTGGACCATCGGCAATAATATCTCCCTTTTTAATTTGATCACCAACTTTTACTAAAGGTTTTTGGTTAATACATGTATTTTGATTTGATCTTTTAAATTTTGATAAATTATAAATATCTACAGAAGATTGTGAAAGATCTTTTACTTCGGTTACATTTACGACTATTCTTTTCCCATCAATTTTATCTACAATACCATCTCTTTTTGCTACTATAGTAACACCTGAGTCTAAAGCTACATCTGATTCAATTCCAGTTCCTACTAAAGGAGACTCAGGCTTTAATAGCGGAACAGCTTGTCTCATCATATTAGAGCCCATTAATGCTCTATTTGCATCATCATTTTCTAAAAAAGGTATTAATGCAGCTGCAACTGAAACTAATTGTTTAGGAGATACGTCCATAAATTCAATATTTTCTTTTGATGAAAGTTGAAAATTTAAATCCTTTCTACATGCAACTAGCTCTTCCTCGAAAGATCCATCTTTTTTAAGTGGAGCATTTGCTTGAGCAATAGTATATTTTTCTTCTTCAATGGCTGACAAATATTTTATTTCATTTGTCACCTTCCCATTAATAACTTTTTTATATGGACTTTCAATGTATCCAAATTTATTCACTCTGCAGTAAGTAGCAAGACTATTAATCAGTCCTATATTTGGTCCCTCTGGTGTTTCTATAGGACAAATTCTTCCATAGTGAGTTGGATGCACATCTCTTACCTCAAAACCAGCTCTTTCCCTCGTTAATCCACCAGGACCTAAAGCTGAAACTCTTCTTTTGTGTGTGATTTCAGATAAAGGATTCGTTTGATCCATAAATTGAGAGAGTTGGGAAGTAGCAAAAAAGTCTTTTAAAGAAGTTGTAATAGGTTTTGCATTTATTAAGTCTTGGGGCATAGCGGATTCTATCTCAAGAAAAGTTGACATTTTTTCCTTCACTGTTCTTTCCATCCTTAATAAACCTATTCTAAACTGGTTCTCTACTAGTTCTCCTACTGATCTTACTCTTCGATTTCCTAAATGATCAATATCATCAACTTCACCTTTTCCATCTCTTAGATCCAACATAAATTTGATAATTTCAATAATATCCGAAGAGTCTAAAATAGTTTGCGTGTTTGAGGTGCTTAAGCTCAACTTAGAATTAAGTTTAACTCTTCCAACTTCTGAAAGGTCATACCTATCTTTGTTAAAATATAAATTTTTAAATACTTCTTCAGCCACCTCAATAGTTGGAGCCTCTCCAGGTCTTAAAACTTTATAGATGTCATTTAATGCGTCATTTTTTGATTTATTTTTGTCTATTCTAAGTGTTTCTAATAAATATGGACCTTTATTTATAGGATCAATATTAATTATTTCAATGTTATTAATATTTAGCGAAATAATTTTTTGAATATTTTCCTCAGTTAAATTGTGACCTGACTCTATTATAAAATTATCCTCTTTGTCTTTTAAACCAAATTTAATGTATTTTCCAATAAGTTCATTATTTGATATTAAAATCTGACTTAAATTTTTTTCTTGTAATTTTTTCGCTATAATGAAGTTTAGTTTTTCACCTTTTTGTAAAACTTTTTTATTATTTTTTGCATCAATGAGATCAAAAGATAGCTTTATTGGCCTTTTATAATCTTCTGGAATAAAAGGCGAGCTCCACATTTTGCTAGTGAGATCATAATTAAGTTTTTTTGATGTAAAAAAAGTATTAATTATTTTTTCCTCATTATATCCTAATGCGTAAAGCATTGTGGTTATGGGTAATTTCTTTTTCCTGTCAATTCTAAAATAAAGAAAATCCTTTGGATCAAACTCAATATCAAGCCAAGATCCTCTTCCAGGTATTATTCGACAATTAAACAGTAGTTTCCCGCTTGAATGAGTTTTGCCTTTATCATGATCAAAAAAAACTCCAGGACTTCTATGCATTTGATTAACAACAACTCTCTCTACACCATTAACAACGAATGTACCGCTTGGTGTCATCAATGGAAGTTCACCAATAAAAACTTCTTGCTCTTTAGCTGACAGAATTTGTTTAGTATTATTTTCTTGATCAATATCATAAACAACTAATCTTAAATTTGCTTTTAATGACCCTGAATAAGTCAAACTTCTTTGTTTACACTCTAGAACATCAAATTTTGGTTTTTCTAATTTGTAAGTTATGTATTCTAGTGTAGATTTTTCTGTACCATCTTCTATAGGAAAGATGCTCTTAAATACTTTCTCGATACCCTTTTCTAATACTGTGTCTTTTTCCTCGATTGATTTAGATTTTAAAAACTTTTCGTAGGAATTTTTTTGAACTTCTATTAAATTAGGAATTGATAAACTTTTTGAAAGTTTTCCAAAATTTTTTCTAATGCTTTTTTTTTGCGTAAACGATAAATCCATTAAAATCTATATCGCGATTAAACGATGTCTTAGCTTTAAAAACTATATAATTACTTTAATTCTACTTTGGCTCCAGCCGCTTCGAGCTTTTTCTTGAATTCTTCAGCGTCTTTTTTAGGAACACCAGATTTAATTTCTTTAGGAGCACCTTCAACTAAATCTTTTGCTTCTTTTAAGCCTAAACTTGTAATTGCTCTAACTTCTTTAATAACATTAATTTTTTTGTCTCCAGCTGCCGTTAAAAACAAACTGAATTCTGATTTTTCTTCTCCTGCTGGTGCAGCTCCACTTGCTGCTGCTGCTGCTGCAACCGGTGCAGCTGCTGTAACTCCCCATTTTTCTTCTAATTGTTTTGAGAGATCTGCTGCCTCTACCACAGTTAATTTTGATAATTCGTCTATTATTTTATTAAGATCAGCCATAAATTCTTTACGATTATTTTTTTAAACTCTTAGCGCGGGTTAAATTAGCAATTTTTGAGCCAGGTGCAAGTAAAATACTTAATAATTTTTGTGCAGGAGAAGCCAAAATACCTACTATTTTAGCCCTCGCCTCCTCTAAGGAAGGAAGTGTGGCAATTATAGCTACCTCACTTTTGTCTAAAACCTTACCATCCATGAAGCCGGCTACAACTTTTAACTTATCATGATTTTTTGCAAAGTTGGTTAAAATTTTAGCAGTAGTAATAGGATCTGAAGAGAGTGCTGCTGCCGTTGGTCCTTCAAAATATTTTTCCAAATCTTTAACTGAGGTTTCTTTGACTGCTAATTTTGTTATTCTATTTTTTGTTATCTTAAACAAAATTCCTTTTTCTCTCAATCTCATCCTTAATTCATCAAGTTCTTTAACATTCAGTCCTTGATAATGTGCGATCATCACAGAACTATGTGATGAGAAACTTTTTCTCATTTCCTCAATATATGTTTTCTTTTTTTCTTTATTCATCATAATTCTTAAATTTAATTCCTATAAGATAAACCCATTGTTGAACTAAGCGAAATGTTTTTAATAAACTCTCCTTTTATGGTCTCTGGTTTTTCCTTTTTAATAAAATCAATTATATACTTAAAATTCTCCTCTAATTTTTCTTGACTAAAAGATTTTCTTCCTATGGATGCACCTATATTGCCATCTTTATCATTTTTTAGCTCGATCAATCCTGTTCTAATGTCGTTAACTGTTTTAGTCAAATCATTCGTTACTGTCCCGAGCTTAGGATTGGGCATCAAGCCTTTTGGTCCTAAAACTTTTCCATGTTTACCTATCTTAGACATCATTGTTGGTGTACAAACTAGTTTTTGAAAGTCAAATTTTCCAGATGATATTTTTTCCAACAAATCTTCATTTCCAACTATATCTGCTCCAGTTTTTTTCGCTTCATCTATTTTGTCTGGCTCACACAAAACTGCAATTTTAAACTTTTTGCCTGAACCATTAGGCAGCTTTGTAACTGTTCTTAAATTAAAATCTCCACCCTTTGTCTGTTTTAAGTTGATTCTTAAAGAAATATCTATTGACTCATCAAATTTTATTTTTTGACTTTCTTTTATATTCTTTATAATTTCTTTGATATCCATTTTCTTATTTTTTTTCCTCTTTGAAATTAAATCTTTATATCTTTTTGATCTTCTTTTCATTACTCTTTAACCTCGATGCCCATAGATCTGGCAGACCCACATATAATTTTAGTAGCCTCTTTTAAATCAAAGGCATTCAAATCTTTCATTTTCTGTTTCGCTATTTCCTCAGCTTGTTTAATTGTTATTGACCCCGCAACAACTCTTCCTGGTTCTTTGGAACCACTTTTAAGTTTTGCGGCTTCTCTTATAAAGTGAGAAGCTGGTGGTGACTTTATAATAAAATCAAATTTTTTGTCCTTGTAAACAGTTATTACAACTGGAACCGGTTTACCCATAAAAGCTTTTGTTTTTTCATTAAACGCTTTACAAAATTCCATAATATTTATTCCACGTTGTCCTAGTGCAGGTCCAACTGGAGGAGCTGGATTGGCTTGACCTCCTTTAATTTGTAATTTTACGTAACCTGTAATTTCTTTTGCCATTAATTTTTCTCCACTTGATTAAACTCTAAATCTACAGGAGTTGGTCTACCAAATATAGAAACTGAGACTTTTAGTCTAGACTTTTCTTCATCAATTTCTTCAATTAAACCGCTAAAAGAGGCAAAAGGACCGTCACATACTTTAACCTTTTCTCCAATTTCAAAATTTAAGCCACTTTTTTGTTGACTTGCTGTTTCAGATACTTGCCCTAAAATTCTTTTAATTTCATCCTCAGTTATGGCCGTAGGTTTATCTTTTGATCCTAGAAAACTACTTACTTTTTGAAGATTTTTAATTAAATGATAAATCTGTTTTGTTAAATCAATTTTAATTAATATGTAGCCTGGAAAAAACTTCTTTTCTCTTTTTGTTCGCTTGCCTTTTTTGACTTCTGTAACCTGGTGGGTTGGTAATAATATTTGATCCAAATGGTTTTCTAGTTTACGTTTTTTTAGCTCATCTTTTATAGCTTCAACAACTTTTTTTTCAAAACCAGAATATGCTTGAACTATATACCACTTCATAAGATTAAAAATTGATTGACAAAATAAAATTGAGTAAAAATCTCAAGATCTGATCTAATAATAAAAAAAATATTGCTGCAACAGAAGACAAGGCAAAAACCATTAAGGCGCCCATTAAAGTGTCTTTTTTTGTAGGCCAAGTAATTCTAAAAGCTTCCTGCTTTACTTCTTGAATAAATTTCAATGGATTTTTCATGACTTGTTTCTCGCAATTGGCAGGAGCGGAGGGACTCGAACCCACAGCCTCCGGTTTTGGAGACCGGCGCTCTACCAATTGAGCTACGCTCCTAT
>MDTB01173676.1_pt1 | contig 39866 bp, 44 predicted proteins | sample 811161 | NCBI WGS metagenome assembly MDTB01 (sample SAMN05326650, study PRJNA326480) | marine metagenome | isolation source: seawater | place: Mediterranean Sea | collected 2009 | reverse complement strand
TAAGATTGGAGCAATTTAAGTAATATGGAAGCACATTCTTCAGAAGTTTTTGTTATTGGACTAACAGTATTTTTCCTAGCTTGTATTATTGGCTATTATGTAGTTTGGTCAGTCACTCCTGCTTTGCATAGTCCTTTGATGGGTGTTACAAATGCAATATCAAGTGTTATAATAGTTGGGGCAATACTAGCGGCTGGACCACAAGGTTTTGATACATCTAAAATATTTGGTTTAATAGGAGTTGTATTAGCTTCAGTTAATATTTTTGGCGGCTTTTTAGTAACATATAGAATGCTTTCAATGTTTAAGAAAAAAACTAAAAAAACTAAGGATAAAGAATAATGTCCTCTAACACTGTTGCAATATTATATTTAATTTCTGCGTTATTGTTTATCTTTGCCCTAAGAGGATTATCTCATCCTGAGTCATCAAGAATGGGTAACATATTTGGTATGATCGGTATGATTATTGCAGTGTTTACAACTTTGATGTTTAAATCAGTTTTAAGCTATTATGAAATTGGAGCTGCAATATTAATTGGTGGCGCCGTTGGTTCATTTATAGCTCTTAGAATTGAAATGACTGCATTACCTCAACTAGTAGCAGCATTTCATAGCTTAGTTGGATTAGCAGCTGTTTTTGTTGCTGCTGCTGCATTTTATGATCCTGTTGCGTTTAATATTGGTAAAGTTGGATCTATAAAAATTGCTAGTTTAGTTGAAATGAGTATTGGAACGTTTATTGGTGCAATTACTTTCTCGGGTTCAGTGTTAGCTTTTGGAAAGCTACAAGGAACAATTTCTGGCAAACCTCTAGTATTTAAGTTTCAACATCTTATAAATGCATTGATTTTTCTTCTAATTATTTTCCTAATTGTTTTATTTGTTTTTAACCAATCTCCAACAATTTTTTGGACGATAGTCGTTATTTCAATATTGCTAGGTTTCCTAGTTGTAATTCCTATCGGTGGTGCTGACATGCCTGTTGTGGTTTCTATGTTAAACTCTTACTCTGGTTGGGCAGCTTGCGGAATAGGATTCACTTTAAGTAATAATCTTTTGATTATAACTGGTGCACTTGTTGGCGCATCTGGTGCCATATTAAGTTACATAATGAGTAAAGGAATGAATAGATCAATTATCAATGTTGTCTTAGGAGGTTTTGGGGGTGAACAAGATATTAGTTCAAATAAAGATAATTCAGATAAAATTGTAAAACAAGGTAATGCTGAGGATGCTGCTTACATAATGAAAAATGCTGATTCAGTAATTATTGTTCCTGGTTATGGAATGGCAGTAGCTCAAGCTCAACATGCCTTGAGAGAGATGGGTGATATTTTAAAAAAAGAAGGTATAGAAGTTAGATATGCTATACATCCTGTAGCTGGAAGAATGCCCGGTCATATGAATGTTTTATTAGCAGAAGCTAATGTTCCATATGAAGAGGTTTTAGAGCTTGATGAGATAAATCATGATTTTCCTATGACTGAAGTATCTTTTGTTATCGGAGCGAATGATGTAACAAACCCAGCAGCAAAAACGGATGAGTCGTCCCCAATTTATGGCATGCCAATACTTGATGTTGAAAAATCACAAAGCGTGTTATTTGTTAAAAGATCGATGGCAACAGGATATTCTGGTGTAGATAATGAATTATTCTATAGAGATAATACAACAATGCTTTTTGGAGATGCAAAAAAAATGTGTGAGGATATAGTTAAAAGTTTATCAGTTTAATCGTTATTTCTTTTTGCTGTCTTTCTAGCTCTTCTAATATTTTCTTCTTTTTCCCTTGCTCTTTTTAAACAAGGTTTTTCATAGTTTTTTCTTAATTTCATTTCTTTATAAAGACCTTCACGTTGCATCTTTTTTTTTAGACTTCTTATAGCCTGTTCAACGTTATTATCTTTTACATTTACAAATAATGTCATAGCGAGGCGTAGTAACATAAACTTATTTTTTTTGCAAATAGATATAATTAATAATTACAATGGCATAATTATAAAAAATAATTATATCTATATTGTGTCTATTTTGAAAATTGCTAAAATTGGTCATCCTGTATTACTGAAAAAATGCGCTGAAATTAAAGAATTTTCTACAGATTCATTAAAAAAAATTGTTTATGATATGTCTGAAACTATGATTGATTATAATGGTATTGGATTAGCAGCTCCCCAAATACATATTTCAAAAAGAATCTTAATTTTTAGAAATCCTGATATTGAAGAAAAAGAAAAAATACAAATTACACCCCTAATAAATCCTGTATTTACTGCTTTGAACAATGAAACTGAGGACGATTGGGAAGGTTGTTTATCAATACCAGGTATGCAAGGATTGGTTAGAAGGTATAAAAAAATAAGTTATTATGGATATGATTTAGATGGAAAAAAAATCGAAAATGAAGCAGATGGTTTACATGCTAGAGTTGTTCAACATGAGATTGATCATTTAAATGGAGTATTATATACTGAAAGATTAGCTGATAAAAAAGCTTTTGGATTTGAAAAAGAAATAGTAAAGTTTTGGAAAAATGACGAAAATCGAGAGTAAAATAAATTATAAAAAAAAATTAAAAATATTAGAAACTGCAAAACAACATGTTCGAAAAGATGGTTGGACAGATAATTTGTTTAAAAAAATAATTACCAAGGATATAAGCACCTCTGATCTTCTTCGTTTTTTTCCTGATGGTTACAAGGATTTGTTGATTTTTTCTTTAGATGAAATTAATGTTTCTATTGAGAATAATATTAAAAAAATAAATCTTATTAATTTTCCTCTTCACAAAAGAATAAAAAAAATTTTAATTATTAGATTAAAAATATTAGATGCAGATAGAATCTTTTATAAAAAAACTTTTAATCATTTACTTTTGCCTAAGAATTCAAAAATCATGAAAAAAAATTTATATAAAAGTATTGATAATATTTGGTATTTAGCAGGTGATAATTCAACAGATTTCAGTTTTTATACTAAAAGATTAACTCTTGCTGCTATATATGTTAATGCACTGTTTGTTCTATATAATAAGGGAATACTTGAGGCTGATTTAAATTTAGATAAGAATTTAATTAGAATTTCAAAAATACCTAAATTAAAAGATAGATTTTCATTTCTTAAAGATAATATGCCTTTTTTTTTAAAAGGATTTCTTAATTAAGCAATTATATCTGGCTCTAATTTATTTCTAATATCGATTATTTTATCCTTAAGAATTAATTTTCTCTTTTTTAATCTTTGAATTTGTAAAAAATCAACAGTATTTTTTTCTTGAAGTTGAATTAGAATTTCATCTAAGTCTCTATGCTCCTGTTCACAATTTTTAAGAAGCTCAAGTAATTTATTGGTTTCATCCATTAAAAAAAATAAATAATTATATAATATTAGTATATAAGCTCCATGTGATAAAAAAAATAGCAATTTTGACAAGTGGTGGTGATTGTGCTGGTTTAAATGCCGTTATTCGAGCAGTTACTTTAAGAGCTCATAATAAGTATGGTTGGGAAGTATATGGAATTAAGGATGGAACTTTGGGCCTACTTAAAGAACCTTTAGATGTTGTAAAACTTGAACCAATTAATTTTGATGGAAACTTGATGAGAATGGGAGGCACATTTTTGGGCTCTAATAATAAGGGAAACCCATTTAAAAAAATTTCTAGAAATGGTAAAAAAATTGATACCTCTGATATAATTATTGATGGATTTAAACGTATTGGTATTAATGCTTTAATAGGTATTGGTGGAGATGGAAGTTTAAAAATCTTACAAAGCCTAACGAAAAAAGGTAATATAAATTTTGTAGGAATACCAAAAACTATTGATAATGATGTTAAAAACAATGAATTATCAATTGGCTATGATACCGCTGTAGATGTCGCTACTAATGCATTAGATATGCTGCAACCAACTGCAGCAAGTCATAGAAGGGCAATGATTTTAGAAGTAATGGGTAGAGACGCCGGACACATTGCTTTGAACTCTGGTATTGCGGGGGGAGCAGATATTATTTTGATACCAGAAATTCCATATTCTATTAAATCAATTGCTCAACATATAGAAAATCTAAGATTAAAAGGAAGAAACCATGCATTAATTGTTGTTGCAGAAGCTGTGAAGAAAGAAAATGGAAAAAAAGCAATAGTTAAATATGTTGATGGAGAGGTAAGATTAGGTGGAATTGGAAATTATATTGGAGATGAAATTTCCAAAATTACTAATTCTGAAACCAGAGTTACTGTCCTAGGACATGTTCAAAGAGGAGCACAACCAACGCATAGAGATAGATTAATAGCTAGTGCATTCGGAGTTTATGCTACAGATCTTATAGCAAAGAAAAAATTTAACAGAGTAGTAGTATGGAAAGATAGGGGGGTTAAAGACCTTCCATTACATCAAGTAGCTGGTTATTCAAAAACAATACAAAGAAATGATCCATTAATAAAAGTAGCTCAAGGTTTGGGCATTTATATTGGTGAATTATCTTAAAAATTTCCTAATTTTTTCCAAATAAAAGAATATATTTTTAATGGCAAGACCCTCATTATTTTTACTGAAAAAACAATGATAAATGGGAAATATATCTCAAATTTATATTTGCCTGTAAGTCCAATAAATATTTTATTTGCAGCATATTCGGGACTTTTTAGAAATGGCATTTTGAAACTATTTAATTTTGTTGATTCTGTATCAATAAAGCCAGGATTAATTACAGATACTTTAATATTTAGTTTTTTAAAATCAAAATATAAGCTTTCAACTAAATTAAGTTGAGCCGCTTTAGTCATTCCGTAAGCGCCAGCTGTAGGCATTCCTCTAAAACCTACGGGTGATGATATAACAGCAATATGATTATTTCTTCCCTGCATAAAGTTTTTTAAAACATCAATACAATTAATAGTACCTTTTAAATTTACATTAATTAATAATTCGTAGTTATTTATGTCAAAATCCTGAGTTTTATTGGGAGAATATGCAGCAGCACTTAATAAAGCTAAATCTATTGATGAGATTTCTTTTTCTATTTTAGATACAGTCTTACTTACATCATTATGATTTGAGACATCACAAACTATAGAGTGAATTTTTTCTTTTTTGGTTTGTATTTTTAACTTTTTTTTAGCTTCTTCAAGTTTTATTTTATTACTTGATGAAATAACTACACACCAATTATTTTCTAAAAATTTTTTTGCTACTGCAAAACCGATACCTGTTGATCCACCAGTAATCCATATTGTTTGCAATTATTTGCTCCAATCACTTCTAATAATTTTAATTAATTTTTTATCTTTAGGATTTTTAAATTCCATTTTTATTAGTTCTTTGTTGTGATACCATAATGTATATTCTGGAAAGGGCCCTTTATCCTTAGGGTTTGTAGAAGCATTGAATAAATATTTTTCACAATTCAAGCTTATTCCTGAAATTTCTATTTCTTCATCATTAAATTTTTTTACATCAATTTCACGCATAATACCCTTTTGGGTATCAAATACTTCATTTTCTTCTAGCATTGATATGTTCCAGTAGTTTAATGGAATAATATTTTTATCTAATTCAAGTTCTCCATCCATACCACTAGCTATAAAAAAGTCCTTATTATCATTTCCTATAATTTTATACTCTCTATCATCTTCAAAGTCTGTAAAACCCTCAATTGAAATAAAGTTTCCATTTACCCATGTTTCTTTTGTTTCCTGGAAAAATTTATAAGCTGGAAAAAATAAAATTTTTACATCGATATCTAACACTGAATGTAAAATTAATTTATCGTCTTCATCTATGAATTTTGTATGCAAGCTGCCAATTACTTTCTTTTTTCTTATTACGTCAAAACTTACTTCTTTTTCATCTGGAATTGGAAAGGGTTGTGAGAAAGCATTAAATGAAAAAAGACTTAAAATTATAATAAATATATATTTCATGATTTAATTCTTAAAGTTGACCTTCCACCATCTATATGAAATATTTGTCCAGTTATCCAACTATTTTTATCACTAAGTAAAAAAAATCCTATATCTGAAAAATCATCACCAGATCCAATTTTAGGTAAAGGATGCATATTTTCAATAGCTTTTTTAATTGAATCATTACTAGTTAGTTTTTGTGTCATTTTTGAGTCAGTCAAGCTTGGTGCTATACAATTTACTCTTATTTTTGGAGCAAATTCAGCAGCTAGACTTAATGTCAGTCCCTCTACCGCACCTTTAGCAGTTGATATAATTGTGTGATTTGTAAAGCCTTGCTTCACAGCTATTGTAGAAAAAAGTAAAATACTACCATTATTATTTATTAAATTTTCTTGATTTAATTTTATTGCATTAATAGCTCCCAAAGTATTAATTTTAAAAGACTCAATAAAATCCTCATCTTTTGTAATTTTTAAAGGTTTTAAATTTATTGAACCTACACAATAAGCTATTCCATATATGCTGTCTTTAAACTCATCAGAAATATCTTTTACATTATTAAAATTTAAAACATCACAAACTCTATAATCACATTTGATTTCATTAGAAAGTTTTATTAATTCCTCTTCATTTCTAGAAATTAAAACTGGATTATAATTATTTTCTTTGATTTTCTTTGATAGAGATTTGCCAATAGCACCTGTCCCACCAAAAACTAATATTGTTTTTTTATTCATTTTTTACCTTTCTGAATTTAAATTGATGATAGCTAATTAATAATGATGATAATAATAATATAGAGTTAGTTTGATGTATGCTAGCAAAGGGTAAATAAACGTTACTCAAAAGAGTTAGAATACCCAACATAACCTGTAATGTAAGAAAAAAAAGTATAAGATAAACAAAAATTTTAGATATTTTTTCATTATTAAATTTAATAAATTTAAAACAAATGAAAACAATGTAAAAAAAAAACAAATATTGATAACCAACGGTGATTAAAATTTATAGCAACAGTATTTTCAAAAATATTATATATGCCTAATTCCCTCAAATGATAATCTTCAGGAAAAATTTTTCCATTCATTAGAGGAAATGTATTAAAGGATTGTCCTGAATTTGTTCCAGCCATAAATCCACCTGAAGCTATCGTTATAAAAATTAATATAATAGAAACCAAAATATAAAAATCTTGTGAAAAAGGTTTTGATAAAAAATTAATTTCAATAGAATTTTTATAATCCATAGCAATCCACAATAACATTGAAAAAATAATAAGTGCGTTTATCAGATGAAATGTTAGTCTATAAGGACTTACATAAGGATTTTCATTTAACCCACTTTTTACCATCCACCAACCAACGAAGGCCTGTAAAATACCAAATAAGAATATAAATCCCAATCTTCTTAAGAGAGTATAGCTAATTTGTTTTTTTAAGATAAAATAAAAAAGAGGCAGAACAAAAACCAATCCAATTAGTCTAGCAAATACCCTGTGAAACCATTCCCACCAAAAAATATATTTAAACTCATTAAGTGTCATATTTTTATTAACTATTTTGAATTCAGGAGTTGTTTTGTACATTTGAAAAACCAAATCCCAATTATCATTAGTAATTGGAGGAATTATACCAAGCAATGGTCTCCAATCGGTCATTGAAAGTCCTGAACCCGTTAATCTTGTAAGACCGCCAATAGTTATTATTGCTAAAACCATTGCAGATATTGATAATAACCATATATAAATGATTGGATTATAGTATTGTAAAGTTTTTTTGTAATTCATCTAAAATATATATAATCTTTAGAAATAATAAAAAAAGTTGTAATTTTTTCATATGATCGAAAAAACAGACGTAGTAATAGTTGGGGCAGGACCAGTCGGACTTTTCGCAGTATTCGAGCTAGGTTTGCTTAATATAAACTGTCAATTAATTGATAATCTAGATAAAGTTGGTGGTCAATGTGCTGAACTTTATCCAGAAAAGCCAATATACGATATACCTTCAAGACCAGTTGTAACAGGTCAGGAGCTTACAAATGAATTAATGAAACAAATAGATCCATTCAAACCAAAATTTCATCTCAATCAACAAGTAGATAAAATAAAAAAGTCCAATTATGGCTGGATTATTTCTACAAGTATAGGAACAAAAATTGAAGCAAAATCAATAGTTATAGCTGCAGGTGCAGGTAGTTTTGTTCCCAGAAAGCCGCCAGTTGATAATATTGATAAATTTGAAGATACAAATGTTTTTTATGCCATAAGAGACAAGTCAATATTCGATAATAAAAGATTGCTAATTTTGGGTGGCGGCGACTCTGCACTAGATTGGACAAATGAATTATCAAAAAATAATAAAATAACATTAATGCATCGTAGAAAAGAGTTCAGGGCATCCCCAGATTCAATTAGTAAAATGCAAGAATTAGAAAATGCAGGAAAAGTGAATTTTTTAAAAGGAGTCATCAAAGAAGTAAAAAAGGGATCTAATGGAGTTATTGCGTCTTTTGATACTGATGGGTCCATAAAAAATATTGAAGTTGATTATATATTACCTTTTTTCGGTCTTAAAATGGAATTAGGACCAATAGCAGACTGGGGCCTTAATCTTAACGAAAATCTAATCAAAGTTGATACTGAAAAATTTGAAACATCCACACCATCGATTTTTGCGATAGGGGATATCAACTCGTATCCAGGAAAGTTAAAATTAATTTTGTCTGGATTTCACGAAGCTGCATTAATGGCTCAAGAATGCTTCAAATATTGCTTTCCAGACAAAAAAAACCGATTTCAATATACAACATCGTCAAAAGAGCTTCATAAAAAATTAGGTGTAAATTAGATAATTCTATAAAGATTTTTAATATTTTATTAGCTTTAGTATAAAAATTGCTAAATTTTTATTTGACAATTATGATAATTTGTATACAAACTGTTTGTATACAAACATGGCAGACACTTCTCTTAATGAGAACAGACTAAGTATTTTGATTTGGCAAATTTCTAACTTATGGCAATCTAAAATTAGAATTTTATTAAGAAATTCAAACATTACATTTAACGAATATCTTATTTTAGAGACTTTATATAATTTAAAAAATCAAAATAATAATATTTCTCAAACAGATATTTGTAAAAATTCATCAATTGATAGGTCGGTGATTAGTTTAAAGATTTCTACACTTGAACAAAAAAAATTAATAAATAGGTCACAACCTCTTAATAGAAGATCAGATCATTTGACTTTGACAATTAAAGGAAATTTATTAGTTGAGTCTTTAATTAATGATGTCCAGAATCAGGAAAATTTAATATTTGAAAAATTAGATTCTGAAATTTATAATTTTACAAACTCATTAAAATTGCTATTGGGTAAAAAAATTAGAATTAAAGCTAAATTAAATGATTGATCAAAAAGTTATTCAAAATTTAAATTCTTGGCCGTTTAAAGAAGCCTTACAAATTATTAAAAAAAATGGTGGCACTCAAAATTTTAAAGTTCCTCATAAAGGTTTTTTGTTGTTTGAAACTGGTTATGGACCATCAGGCCTACCACATATAGGAACTTTTGGTGAAGTTGTTAGAACATCAATGGTAAAAAATGCATTGAGTTCAATAGTAGATTGTCCAACAAAACTTATTACTTTCTCAGATGATATGGATGGGCTAAGAAAAGTTCCCGAGAATGTTCCAAATAAAGACATGCTCAAAGAATTTTTAGGTAAGCCCTTAACCTCTATCCCAGATCCATTTGATAAATTTGAAAGTTTTGGTCATCACAATAATGCAAAACTGCGAAGTTTTCTTGATGAATTTAATTTTGATTATGAATTTGTTAGTTCTACAGAGAAATATAAAAAAGGTGACTTTAACTCTACTATTTTAAATATTTTTGATAATTATGAAAAAATACTTGATATAATTTTACCTACATTAAGATCAGAAAGAAAAGAAACATACAGTCCATTTCTTCCAATAAGTCAAAAAACTGGTCAGGTACTTCAAGTAAAAATTGATGAATATAAAAAAGACTCTAAAACTATAGTCTTTAAAGACCCTGCTCTAAATAAATTAGTTGAATCTGAAGTTATAAATGGAAATTGTAAATTACAATGGAAGGTTGATTGGGCGATGAGATGGATTTCATTTGATGTTGATTATGAAATGTGTGGCAAAGATTTAACTGAAAGTGTTGAATTAGGAGCTAAAATTTGTAGGACACTTGATAAAAAACCTCCTATAAATTTAATTTATGAGATGTTTTTAGATGAAAAGGGTGAAAAAATATCTAAATCTGTTGGAAATGGTATTAGTGTTGATGAATGGCTTAGATATGCTTCTCCAGAAAGCTTATCTTTATATATGTTTCAAAAACCAAAATCTGCAAAAAAACTTCATTTTGATGTTATACCAAAAACAGTTGATGACTATATCTCCCATTATAACTCTTACTCAAAATTAGATGATAGTAAGAAACCTGATAGCCCAATCTGGCACATACATTCTGGAAAACCAAAAGAATTCAAAACCGATATAAATTTTAATACTCTTACTAACTTAGTAAGTGTTTCTAACACTAAAAATAAAAAAATTATCTGGTCATTTATTAACAAGTATGATGAAAAGTTAAATGCTGAAAATAATCCAGAGTTTGATCGTCTTATAGATTTTGCACTCAATTATTATAATGATTTTATATTACCAACAAAAAAATATGAAAAAATTAATGATAAAAATAAAGATGTTTTTCTTGATATTATTCATGTTTTAGAAAATGAAATATCATCAAACAGCTCAGCTGAGGATATACAAACACTTTTATATGAGATTGGAAAAAAACATAATTTTGAAAATTTAAAAGATTATTTTAAATTAGTTTATCAAGTATTACTTGGCCAAGAGCAAGGCCCAAGACTTGGATCTTTTATTAAACTATTCGGAATAAGAGAAACTATTGATTATATAAAAAAATTAATAGATAATTAAATTATTGTTAAACAGATCTATAAAAATCTTAAAGTTTTTACCACCTGAATTAGCGCATACTATTACAATTAATCTACTTAAATATTTTAAATTTAATTTTGATAAAAATAATGACCCAATACTTTCACAGCATTTAATTGGTTTAGATTTTCCAAATCCAATAGGCCTCGCAGCGGGCTTTGATAAAAATGCAGAAGTTATAAACTCTATGTTCGCTTTAGGATTTGGATTTGTAGAAGTTGGAACGATAACACCCCAACCACAAAGAGGGAATCCTAAGCCTAGGATATTTCGCCTTAAAGAAGATAACGCTATAATTAATAGTTTAGGTTTTAATAACAAAGGATCAAAGAAAGTAAAAAATAATATAGCAAAAATTAAAAACAGTTTTAATGGAAATAAAATTATAGGTGTAAACTTAGGTAAAAATAAGAATACTTTAGATTCTATTTATGATTATCTTTTTGGTATGGAGCAATTGGGTAGCTTGTCTAGTTATATTACAATAAATATTTCTTCCCCAAATACTGAAGGATTAAGAGATTTACAGTTAAGAGGTAATATTGAAAAATTAATTAAACAAATAATAAAAAAAAGAGAAGAAATTGAAAGTATAAATAAAAAACCAGTTTTTATTAAAATTTCTCCAGATTTAAATGAGGATCAGCTTAGAGATATTGCACTTATTTCATTAGCTAACAACATTGATGGCTTAATATTGACTAATACCACTACAAATAAACCTGATAATTTACTATCAAAAAATAAAATTATTAGAGGTGGCTTAAGTGGCAAACCTCTTTTTAAAACTTCCAATAATATATTAAGAAAAATGTATAATTTAACTAATGGTCAGATTGTTTTGGTAGGTGTAGGAGGTATTTCAAGCGGTAGTGACTGTTATGAAAAAATTAAATCTGGGGCTTCTCTAGTTCAGTTATATACCGCGTTAACTTTCTCAAGTCCTTTATTAATTTCAAAAATGAAAAATGAATTAAGTGATTTGATAAAAACTGATGGTTACAATAATATCTCAGAAGTAGTTGGAAAATCTGTTTAAATGATAAAGATAAATTCAATATTAGACATAATAAATAAATATGAAAATTATATTATTGATCAATGGGGCGTAATGCATGATGGTTCATCTGGATATAAAAATGCTATAGAAGCTATTGACTATCTTGTTAGTAAAAATAAAAATTTATTTATTATATCTAATTCTTCTAAAAGAAAAAAATCATCAGAAGCAAGACTTCCAGAATTGGGATTTAAAAAAGAATCTTTTATTAATATTCTCACTAGTGGAGAAATGATTTGGCAAACTATAAAAAAAAAATATTCAAAATTAGATGATGAAATTAAGTGTTATCATATTTTTGATAATTCTAGAGAAGATGGACTATTTTTTAGAGAAGGATTAAACTTATCTTTTGTAGATAAAATTGAAGATGCTGATTTTATATTAGCCTGCACCCCTTTTTCTAATATGCAACCCATTGATTATGTTCCTATGTTAGATAAAGCTGTTGATAAAAATTTAATAATGTATTGTGCCAATCCTGATTTTGAAACTATAGAAAAAAATAATACTCAAAATTCTTTTTGTATGGGTGCTATAGCAGAAATTTATAAAAAAATGGGTGGAAATATAATAATACAAGGAAAACCTGAAAAAGATATTTACTTAGAAACTACAAAATCTATTAAAATAAATAAATCTAAAACAGTTGCCATAGGGGACTCAATTTTTCATGATATAAAAGGTGCTAATAATTTTTTTATAGATAGTATTTTAGTTAAATCTGGCATTCATAAAGATTTAAAGAGCATAAATATTTTATGCAAAAATCATAGAATATCTCCAACATATTTGATTGATGATTTTAGTATTTAAGAGTACTTGACAAAGTAGTATTTATATTTACTAGCTTCAAAATTATGTCTATGAGATGCGAATTAACTGGTAAATCATTTCAAACCGGAAATAACGTAAGTCACGCAAAGAATAGAACTAAAAGAAGATTTAAACCTAATCTTCAAAATATTTCATTTACTAGTGAAATATTAGGCCAAAAATTTCAACTCAAGGTCGCAGTTAGCACAATAAGAACTGTTGAAAAAAAAGGTGGCTTGGATGAATTTTTGATCAAAACACCTAATTCAAAATTGCCAATTAAAGCTAAAAAACTTAAAAAAACTATTCTCTCTAAATCTAATTAAAATTCTTTAAATGGGTTTTTTTTTCGAACTAACTAAAATTCTAAACAATGTAAGTACAGAGCTTATGTGGATCATAATGCTTTTATTCTGTTTTATTTCTATTTTAATATTTTTGAGATTATTTGGTTATATTGGAATTTTTATTTATTCTGCTATAGCGGTCATAGCTGGTAATATACAAGTTTTAAAAACTGTTGATTTTTTTTATTCACCTGAGCCTGTAGCTTTAGGCACAATACTTTTTGCTTCAACTTTTTTATGTACTGATATTTTATCTGAATATTTTGGTAAAGATAAAGCAAGAACAAATATATTAATTGGTTTTTGTACTTTTCTGTTTATGACTTTACTTATGGTTATTACAATCGGGCTTAAGCCCTCTGCAGAAGACTGGGTTCAGGAAAGCTTATCAAATGTTTTTACTCCTATGACCAGGTTTTTTATTGCTAGTATGTTTGCTTATCTAATAAGTCAATATTTTGATGTTTGGTTTTATAATTATCTAAAAAAAATAAGTTTTCAAAAAAATTTATGGTTAAGAAATAATTTATCAACAATTGCATCTTCTTTAGTTGACAACACTATTTTTAGCATTTTTGCTTGGATATTATTAAATCCTGAGCCAGTTAGTGTATATAATGTAATAATGATTTATATATTTGGAACCTATTTATTAAGAGTCTTAATTGCTCTATTAGACACGCCATTTATTTATTTAGCAAAGTTTTTTATAAAAAAAACTGATGTCTAAATTTTCTTGGAATATTAAAAAAAAATTAAAAATAAATAACGCCAGATTAGGAATTATATCTACACCTCATGGGGACATAGAAACTCCTGCATTCATATTTTGTGCAACTAAAGCTGCAATAAAATCATTTACTACTAAAGAGGCTAAACAAAATAATACTCAAATAATTTTATCAAACACATATCATCTCATGCTTCAACCTGGTAGTAATTTAATAGCAAGACATGGTGGTCTTCATAAGTTTATTGGATGGGATGGACCTATGCTTACAGATAGTGGAGGATTTCAAATATTTTCTTTAGGCAATGGATCTATAGCAGATGAAATAAAAGGAAGAAAAACAAATTCTAAAATTAGGAAAACTCTACTTAATATTAATGAAGAAGGCGCTATATTTAAATCATATATTGATGGATCTAATATTATATTGACACCAGAAAAATCTATAAAAATTCAAAGAGATTTAGGTGCTGATCTTATTGTTGTATTTGATGAATGTACACCATTTAACGTTGATAAAAATTATACTTCTCAATCAATGCTAAGAAGTCATAGATGGTCAAAAAGGTCAATTAACGCTTTTAATTCTAAATTAGAATATAATTTAAAAGAAGGATCTGCTGGATCACAAGAAATTTATGGAATTATTCAAGGTGGAATTTACAATGATTTGAGAGAAGAAAGTATTGATTTCAATCAAAATAAAATTAACACATTTGGTATTGCTATAGGCGGTAGTTTAGGCTCAAGTAAAGAAGAAATGAAGGAAGTAGTAAATTTTACAGCTTCAAAATTAAATGATAGTCGACCCGTTCATTTATTAGGTATAGGAGATCCAATTGATATTTGGTCATTTGTTGAACAAGGCATTGATACTTTTGATTGTGTTAGTCCAACTCGTTTAGCTAGACACGGTTCAGCACTTATTAGGGGCAAAAAAGGAAAAATTAATATTAAAAATTCTATTTATAAAGAAAAACTTAATCCAATTGATAGTCAATGTTTGTGTTATACTTGTAAAAATTTTACATTGTCTTATTTACATCATTTATTTGCTTCTCAGGAGTTGCTTGCTTTACAATTATTAACTAATCATAACGTTTATTTTATGAATAATTTAATGAAAACAATTAGAGACTCAATTAATGAAGATAACTTTGAACAAAAAAAAACAGAATGGATGAATGATTAATTATTTAATTGAAAATATATTTGATAATTGATTTAATAGTACTTCACCAAGTTGATCAACATCCATAATTGTTATAGCTTTAGTGTAATATCTTGAAACATCATGTCCTATTCCAATTGCTATAAGCTCAACATTACTATTATTTTCAATTTCATTAATTATGTCTCTTAAATTTTTTTCTAAATAATTTCCAGGGTTTACAGAAAGTGTAGAGTCATCTACTGGGGCTCCATCACTTATTACCACTAAAATTTTTCTTTTTTCATGTCTATTTATCAATCTTTTATAACCCCATGATAAAGCTTCCCCATCTACATTTTCTTTTAAAATTCCTTCTTTAAGTAATAACCCAAGATTTTTTTTTGATCTACGCCATGGTGCATCTGCTGATTTATAAATTATATGTCTTAAATCATTTAATCTGCCAGGATTAGAGGGTTTGCCATTTTTTATCCAATTTTCCCTAGATTTTCCTCCTTTCCATGCCTTAGTTGTAAAGCCTAATATCTCTGATTTAATTAAACATCTTTCTAAAGTCTTAGCTAAGATATCTGAGCAAAGAGCTGCTACTGTAATAGGCCTTCCCCTCATAGATCCAGAATTATCAATTAAAAGAGATACAATTGTATCTTTAAACTCAATTTCTCTTTCAGATTTGTAACTTAGTTTATTATTTGGATTTGCAATTATTTTAGCCAATCTAGAATTATCTAGATATCCTTCCTCCATATTAAAATCCCAATGTCTATTTTGCTGAGCAAGAAGTTTTCTTTGAAGACGATTAGCAATTTTAACAACTAGTGGCTGGAATGTAAACACTTGTTGATCAAGATTTCGTCTTAGTTTTTCTAATTCTTTTATATCACATAAGTCTTCTGCATTAATAATTTCATCATAAGTATTATCATATACTTTATATTTTTCTAAATTTTCAACATTTTCAATTTTAGGAAAATAATCTAATTCTGAGTCACTATTATCATCTCCCATTTCGTCATTTTGATCAGCTGAAACCGTTTGTTCCACACTTGTTTCACTGGATTGCATTTCAATATTTGCATCGGAATTTTCTTCATTTTTTTGATTATCATTATCTGTATTTTCTTGATTATCATCTAATTTATTTTCATCTAAATCATCAGTATTAGATTTATTGTTATTTTTGTTTAACAAACCTAATTCTTCAAGTTTTTCTAAAATAGTTTTGGTAAATTTTTCCTGGTCATTAATATTTTTTTTTAAATCATTAAAAAAATTATTATAATTTTTTTTTAATTTTTTTTTTAACATAATTTTGAATCTATCAATTTCTCCACCCAAATTTTGACCTATTAATTCTTCAAACGAAACATATCTAAATGCTTCAATTAGAGTGTCTTTTGATTTATTTTGATTTAATTTGTTTAAATCATCAATATGTTTTTTTTTTATATTTTTTTTAATGCCTTTAAATTCATGACTACCTTTTATTTCTATGCGCGTTTGTTCAAGGGCATTAAGTATTTGGTTAGATATTTCATCATTGTTAATAAAATTTTCGTGAATTTCTTTAGAATGATGTCTAAACTCCAATGCTAGTGAGTCAGCTTCTGCTCTTAAATAGTCTAGATTATTTTTTATATTATTTATATCCGGGTCTGTTAAATTAATTGTATTTCCAATAATAGATGGGTTTTCTCTAACAAAATTAATTTCTAAATCTTCGTTTTTTCCTATTGATTTTACTGTTGCAGATAAAGATTTTTTAAATTCTTCTATAAATTCACTATTCTTTGACATTTACTACTTTTGCATCCGTAATATCAATTCCAAATGATCTTTGAAAGTATTCTTCAATTATAGGTCTTTCCATTTCATCACATCTATTTAGGAAAGATAATTTAAATGCATGTTCAATATCATTCAACAAAAGATAGTTTTCAGCCCAAGTAAGAACGGTTCTAGGACTCATTACTGTAGAAATATCACCATTAGTAAAACCTGTCCTTGTAAGATCTGCAGTAGCTACCATGCTCTTAATTATATCTTTACCTTCATTGTTATTTAGCTGCTTGATTTTACTTAAAATAATTTTACATTCTTGCTCACTACTTAAATAATTTAATATTGTAACAATATTCCATCTATCCATTTGACCTTGATTAATTTGTTGTGTCCCATGATACAAACCTGAAGTATCACCTAAGCCAACTGTGTTTGCAGTTGCAAATAAACGAAAAAATTTATTTGGTTTAATAACTCTTGATTGATCAAGAAGAGTTAATTTACCTTGGGTTTCAAGAATGCGCTGAATTACAAACATTACATCTGGTCTTCCTGCATCATACTCATCAAAAACTAAAGCTACTGGATTTTTGTAAGCCCAAGGAAGTATTCCATCTTGAAATTCAGTTATTTGTTTGTTGTCTTTTAAAACAATGGCATCCTTACCGATAAGATCAATTCTACTTATGTGACTATCTAAATTAATTCTTATACAAGGCCAATTTAATCTGGCCGCAACTTGTTCAATATGAGTTGACTTACCTGTACCATGATAACCTTGTATTAACACTCTTCTATTACAAGCAAATCCCGCAAGTATAGATAATGTTGTTTTTGGATCAAATTTATATGAATTGTCAATATCAGGGACATGATCTGATTTGTCTTTAAAGCCTAAAACATCAAAATTGCATTTTACATCAAACAAATCATTTGTATTTATTTTTTCAGTTGGGCTTATTTCGTTAATATAATCTTTATTCATTTTTCATTTTATTTAATAAAATTTTATAAGAGTTATTAATTTCTTTAAATCTTTCTTCAGCTGATTTATTGTTACCATTTACATCAGGATGAAATTTTTTCACTAATTTTTTATAATTTTTTTTGATTTTATCCAAAGTAAGAGGTAATTTTAGATTTAAAGAATTTAGGGCATTATTTTCATCTATTGTAAGAATTGAATCAATGGCTTTATTATTAAAAAATTTGTCAGATTTTTTAGAAGATCCTATTTCATTGACCTCATCTTCAAAAAAAGCATTTATTTGATCCATTATCATAGTATGACTTCCCTTTAATGGCCATGATGGACGGTTCCAAATTATGTCCTCTCTCATAGAATTTTCTATCTGGTTGACACTTAGCCCTTTATAAAAATCCCATGATTTATTATATTCTTTAATATGATCTAAACAAAAATAGTAGTAATCATTCAATTTTATTCTTGATTTAGGTGCTTTAAATTCACCAATTTCGTTACATGAGTCTTTATCACATTTTTTAATATATTTTTTTTCCCAAGAAAGAGGATTTTTTCTTATATCAAATTTCTGTTTTGCCATATTATCTATATAATACTAATTATATGAATCGTATGCAAAGAATTTCAAAAATATTAGAAAAAAATTTAAATGAATTTAATATAAAGATTGTAGATTATTCTCATAAACATCGTGGTCATAATGATTTTGATGGACTTGGAGAAACACATATTAAAATAATTTTAAATAAAAATAGTAATCAAAAATTCAATAGATTAGATATTCATAGAAAAATTAACGACCTTTTAAAAAAAGAATATGAAATTGGATTACATTCTCTAGAAATAAATATTAATTAATTTTTGAAATTTCAACTCTTGATATTTGTTTTCTAGAATGAGATAAAATTTTAAAGTTAAAATGTTTGTCAGAAACAATGTCACCATACATAGGAATTTTTTTTGATATTTCTAATACATACCCAGCAATAGTTGAAGATTCAATTTCTGGTGGATCTAATTCAAAACTTTTGTATAAATCTCTTACATTTTTTTCACCATTAATAATTATCTTGCCATAATTATTAATTTCAAATTCGTTTTCTGGCACATCAATTTCATCAACTATTTCACCAACAATTTCTTCTATTATGTCTTCTAAGGTTATTAAGCCTAACAACTCTCCAAACTCATCAACAACAAAAGCTAAATGCTCTTTTCGTCTTCTAAACTCCACTAATTGTTCTAAAAGGTTAGTAGTTTCTGGTATAAACCATGGCTTTGTAATTTTATCAAAAATAATTTCTTTTGATTTTTCTTGATTTTTTAAATCAACATTAAGAGTTCTAACATTAAGTAAACCTATTATATTTTCTGGATTATCTTTCCAAAATGGTATTCTGGTAAATCTTGAATCATTTATTTTTTCAATAATAGACTTGGTTTCTAATGAACTATCAATTGAATAAATATTTTTTCTATGAGTAAAAATTTCTTCTACTGCGATATCATTTAATTGTAAAATACTTTGCAACATTTCTTTTTCTTTTCCAGAGTCTGGATTAGAGGTTTTATATAGATCTATAACACCTTTTAATTCTTCTTCAGATTGTTGATCTTCAAACTTTTTATCATTATCCTTATTACTAAAAATAAAAGATACAATTTTGTTAATAATATATACAAAAATAAAAAGAAATTTATTAAGATAAAATATTATAGGCGAAATTCTAAGTGCTGTCCTAGTTGGCTTATTAATTGCATAAGTTTTCGGAAGAACCTCAGCAAAAATTACTAAGACTACTGTCATAATTAAAGTAGAATAAAAAATGCCTCTAACTCCAAAAATGTCATAAAAAAATGCTGTTGCTAGTGATGAGGCTAGAATATTTACCAAATTGTTAGATAGAAGTAAGCTAGATATTACATTGTCTTTTTTTTCTAGTATTTTTAATACATATTCAGCTCTTTTACTGCCTTTCTTAATTTTATAAATTATTCTTGCTTTAGATGTTGCAGTTATTGCAGTTTCAGACCCTGATAAAAAACCAGACAATAAAACAAGAATTACTAAAAAAATTAAAAGAATAAAAGTTATCACAATTTATATTTTCTCAACAATATTTTTTATTTTATTAAAATTTAAATTTCGAGCAAAGAAAGATTTCCCAATATTTTTTAATAGAATAATATTGAATTTACCATTTAGATTTTTTTTATCTTTCAAAATTATATTTAAAACAGCTTTATTATTAATATTTTTATCAGTAGTTCTAAGCTTTGCATTTTTAAAATGATTTAAAATTTTATCAAAGTTTTTATTTGTTAAGAAGCCTAATTTATTTGAAATATATCCTTCAATTATCATTCCAATTGAAATAGCCTCTCCATGATTTATTCTTTTATTATATTTATAATATGTTTCTAGAGAATGACCAAAAGTATGCCCAAAATTTAACATTGCTCTAGAGTTGTCATCAATAAGTTTTTCATAAATATCTTTTTTTACAAACCAAAGTTTGATCAATATGGATTTTTCAATTGCAGTTCTTAAAACTTTATCATCTAAATTAAATAATTTAATATAATTTTTTTCTAACCATTCAAAAAATTTACGATCTTTAATTAATGAGTGCTTTAATATTTCAGCATAACCTGATTTAATTTCCCTTAATGGCAGTGTTTTAAGAACATTAGTGTCAATGATTACTTCTTTTGGATGATTAAATGTACCAATTAAGTTTTTTCCATAAACAGAATTAATGCCATTTTTACCTCCTATTGAACTGTCTACCTGTGATAATAGAGTAGTTGGTATTAATATAAAATCTATACCTCTAAGTATTGTGCTTGCAATAAAACCACCTAGGTCACCGATTGTTCCTCCTCCAATAACTATTATAATAGAATTTCTATCAATATTTTTTGATAATAATTTTTCACATATTTTATAATAAGAATTTATATTTTTAATATTTTCGTTAGAATTTAAAAAAATAAATTCAAAGTTTTTTTTATTTATAATATTTTTAACGACATATTTGACTTTTAAATCAACTATGCAAAAAATTTTGGTATTTTTTTTTGATAAATTATTTAAATATTTACTAATATAATTACTCTCAATTATTATATTAGATGTTATATTTTTAAATTTATATTTTAATATTTTCTTCATTTAAAATTTAATTTATTTGTTATTATCTTCATTACTTGATTTTTATCATAGTTATTATCAACAATAAGATTAGCATTATTATAAAACTCTTTTCTTCTAGTATAGATTTCTTCTAATTTTAATTTTTTATTAACATTTTTTAAGAGGGGCCTTTTGATAGAATTTTTTAATCTTTTATAGAGTATACCAATATCTACTTTCAAGTAAATAGAATAAGATTTCTTTTTAATAGCATTTCTTATATTTAAATTTTCTACACTACCACCACCCAAAGAGATTATGCAATTTTTTTTGTTAAGTAATTTTTTACAGATTTTTTCTTCATAGTTTCTAAAAAAAATTTCACCATGATTTTTAAAAATATCATTTATACTTTCACCAACTTCTTCTTCAATTATTTTATCACTGTCTATGTATTTAATTTTATAATATTTACCTAATTCATGGCCAATTATCGATTTTCCACATCCCATCATACCTACTAGACATATGTTATTTATTCCTTTTTTTTCAAAATTTAGCATTATTCTCTATATTTCTTATTATTGACAAAATTTAATTACATTAAGAAATAACTTAAAAAAATACATTTATAATATAATAGTCTTTTTTCTTTATATGAAAAACAAATACATTTTATACATTTTTGCCGTTCTATCAATTATTCTTATTATTTTCCTATATTTGATAGATATACCATCCCCATCAAAAACTATAGTTGAAAAATACAATTTAGAAATAGAATGAAATTATTATCTCTAATATTTTTATTGTTTTTTTTAACTAAACAAATTTTTTCAAATGAAGTTGAGGTAATAGAACTTCATGAAAGTAAAAGTCTTGACCAAATGGTTTTAGATCAATTTAACAATACAAATATCAATGAAGATCAAAATACAGAAACAATTGAAGCAGAAAACACATTAGAAGTTTCAAACGAAGATAACTTAGTCAAGGAAAACAATATAGCGCAAGATAGTTTCTGGAAACCTATTAGTCCAGCTGATATAAATAATTATTTAAAGAATGCAGAAGAGTTAAATTCTAAAATATTAAAAAAAGAATTTTCTAGTTTTATAGATAATTTAAATTTAGATTTAAACATTGACGAAAATAGAAAAATATATTTTTTAATTACAGAATATTTTTATAGAATAGGGAATTTATCAAAGGCCTATAATTTAACAAGTAAGATATCTATAGAAAATAATGAAAAAGCCGACTTTTACACAATGATTAACTTTAATTATTTACTCTCAACGTTTCAACTAGAAAAAGTATGCAATTTAAAAAATAATATTTCATCAGAAATAAAATTAAAAAATTATCTTATAGAAAAAATTGATATTTTTTGTTTAATTTTAAATGAAAATTTTTCAGAAGCAGAGTTAATTAATTCAATTTTAATTGAAACTGAAAGTAACCTAGATAATTATTTTCAAGAACTATATGTAACCTTAATTAATAAAAATAATGATCAAAATGATTTTAAAGAAGAATTTGATCAGAGCATTAATAAGGATTTAATTTTTTTATATAGTGCAATGCTGAGAATTTCTGATCTTCCGTTAAGTAGAGAATTTCTTAAAGTTGACTCAAAAAATTTAGCAATACCTATTATTTTAAACAGAGCAACTCCAATTGAATTAAGAATACAGGCAGCAAATGAAAGTTATACCAACAACAACATTTCAATTGAAAGTTTAGCAGCACTTTATCAATCTGTAGATTTCAATTCTGAACAACTTAATAATCCAAAGGAGACCATTAAAACATATACAAATAAAATAGAAATTTTGATGGCTTATTATTTTCAACTAATTAACATTCAAATTTTTCCTTCTGAGCGTCTAGAAGCCCTAATAAGTTTTTGGGATTTTGCTAAATTAAATAATTTAGAAGAAATCGCATATTCTTTATCTTATAAAATTATTCAATCAGTTGAAATATCAGCTGAAAATCTAAAATTTAGCCCTGATATTGCCACCTCTTATATCTATAATAAAAATTATGATAAAGCACTTAGCTGGATAGAGTTTTATGAAAATAGTAATGGAAGTGATGAAAATATTACATATGTAAGAATACTTTTAAGCCTTTATTCAGCAAAAGAATTAAATTCAATAGTTGAAATAATAATAAATAATTATGATAATTTTGAAAGCAACAATCAAGCAAAAAATGAAGAATTAATATTTATTCTTTTGAATATTTTAAATGGCACAAATGATATAAAACTTAATGAAGATTTTGGCAAAATTTATGATGAAAGACCAATGCCCTCACTATTTATTACTAATAATTTAAATAAAGCTATAGAAGACGATAATTACCAACAATTTTTAATTTATTCTATAATTTCATTAAATAACAAGGAGTGGTCAGAAATACATCCAGATCACTTAAATTTAATTTTAGTTGGATATTTAAATTTTAATTATTCTGAATTAGTAAAAGAAATAGTTTTAGAAATATTTAAAAATTATAAAATTTTGTAATGGTAAAATATTTTGATTTTGAATTAGAAATTGAAAAGCTAGACCAACTAATAGATAAATTTGATATTGACAAAACAAAAGACTCTAAAGAATTACAAAATCTTAAAAATCAAAGAGAAGAATTATTTAAAAAAATTTATTCAAGACTTAATCCCTGGCAAAAAGTTGAAGTTTCTAGGCATAGTAATAGGCCACATACTTTAGATTATCTGAATTATATATTTGAAGATTTAGTTTTCTTACATGGTGATAAAAAATACTCTGATGATAATGCAGTACTTGGAGGTATAGCAAAAATAAACAAAGATAGTGTAATTTTTCTTGGTACGGAAAAGGGTAATTCAATGGAAACTAGAATAAAACATAACTTTGGTATGGCTAAGCCAGAAGGTTATAGAAAAGCTCAAAGACTTATTTTACTTGCTGAGAAATTCAAATTACCAGTTGTAACATTTGTTGATACTGCAGGTGCTTTTCCGGGTAAAGAAGCTGAAGAAAGAGGTCAATCTGAGTCTATTGCATCTTCAATAATGACTTTTTTAAAAGCAAAAATTCCTACAATTTCTATTATAATAGGGGAAGGTGGGTCAGGTGGCGCTATAGGTATAGCTACCTCAGATAAAGTACTAATGTTAGAACATTCTACATATTCAGTAATATCTCCAGAAGGTTGTGCATCTATTTTATGGAGAAGTACTGAGTTTGCTCAAGAAGCTGCGAATACTCTAAAGCTTACATCTGATGATTGCAAAAAATTTAATATTATTGATGAAGTAATTCCTGAGATTCCTGGAGGAGCACATAGATTTCCCAAAGATCAAGCAAACAAAATAAAAAGCTACATAATTGAAAATTTAACAAAGTTAAAAGAGGTTTCAATTGATCGTTTAGTAAATGATAGAAAAAATAAATATTTGAATATTACATCAAATATTTAAGCACCATGACATTGTTTATATTTTTTACCTGAACCACATGGACAAGTTTCATTTCTTCCTACTTTCTTTGAAATAATTCTTCTTTTTTCTTGATTTTTATTTTTTGTATTGTCAGCACTTTCATTACTTATCAATTGAATGTTAAATAATGTTTTTAAAACTCTTTCATTTTGATTGGAAAGCATTTCATCAAAATAATCAAATGACTCTCTTTTGTATTCATAAAAAGGATCTTTGCCACCCATTGCTCTTAAATTTACACTGCTTCTTAGTGAGTCCATTGCTGCTAGATGATCTCTCCAATCTTTATCTAATTGGAATAACATTACTCTTTTTTCAGCAAATTTTAGAAGCTCAGAAGAATAATTATGTTTTTTCTCTAAATATTTTTGTTTTATTTCATCATGAAGTCTTTTTTTAATTTCAATCTCATCAACTCCCTCCTCTTCAAACCATTTTGATATTGGTAGTTCAAGATTAAATATTTCTTTAGATTTTGATTTTAAAAGTTCCGGATTCCACTCATTACTGTATTTTTTTGGAGGTATTGTTTCTGCAACTATATTTTCAACAAAATCATCAATCATTTCTTCAATAATTTTTGATTGATCATTAGTCTTTAGAATACCTTTTCTGTTTTCATATATTATTTTTCGTTGATCATTTAATATATCATCAAATTTGAGTATTTGTTTTCTTAAGTCATAATTATGAGACTCCACTTTTTGTTGAGCTCTCTCAAGTGATTTTGTAATCATTGAGTGTGTTATTACCTCTCCTTCTTTAAGTCCAAGTTTTGACAAAACACTCTCTAAAGTTTTTGACCCAAAAATTCTCATTAAATCATCTTCTAGAGAAAGAAAAAAAATACTTTCACCTATATCCCCTTGTCTTCCAGACCTACCTCTTAATTGATTGTCTATTCTTCTACTTTCATGACGTTCAGTTCCAATTACAAGTAAACCTCCTGACTCGATTACCTTTTGCTTTAATTCATCATTATTATTACCAAGTTTAATATCTGTACCTCTGCCAGCCATATTAGTTGATATAGTCACATTACCAGGCATCCCTGCATCTTGAATGATTTCAGCCTCTTTTTGATGATTTTTAGCATTTAAAACATTATGTTTTATATTTTCTTTAATTAGTAAACTTGAAATTAATTCTGAATTTTCAACTGATGTAGTCCCAATTAAAATTGGTTGATCATCCTTATTTCTAGATTTTACTAATTCAATAACAGCATCATACTTTTCCTTTTTACTCATATAAATTTGATCATTTTTATCTAATCTATTCACCTTAATATTAGGAGGAATGTCAACTACCTCTAAATTGTAAATACCTTCAAATTCTTTAGCTTCAGTTTTTGCAGTACCTGTCATACCGCTTAATTTTTCATACGTTCTGAAAAAATTTTGATATGTAATTGAGGCTATTGTTTGATTTTCCTTCTGAATTTTTAAGCCCTCTTTTGCTTCAATTGCTTGATGTAATCCATCACCATACCTTCTTCCTTCCATTGGCCTTCCTGTTAATTCATCAATTATCACAATATTATTATTATTAATTATATAATCTTTATCTTTTGCAAAAAGCTTGTTTGCTCTTAAAGATTGTAAGATATTATGATTTAGTGGAACATTCTCAAGGTCTTGAAGTGTTCCCTTATTGATTAATCCATTTTTAATTAATAAATTTTCTGAAAATTCCATTCCTTCAGTTGTTAGTAAAATACTTTTACTTTCTTCATTAATTTCAAAGTGATTATTATCAAGGAATTTGACTATTTTATTTATTACAGGGTACAAATCAGTTTTAGTATTAGATTCAGCTGAAATTACCAAAGGTGTTCTAGCTTCATCAATTAATATACTGTCAACTTCATCAACAATTGCAAAGGCATTTTTTTTAAAACAGAGTTTGTCATAATCATTTTTTAAGTTATCTCTTAAATAATCAAAGCCTATTTCATTATTTGTAGCATATACAATATCACAGCTATATTCTCTAGGTCTGTCTTCAGGATTTGTATTTGAAGTTATACATCCAACAGTTAATCCTAAAAATTTGTATATTTTACCCATCCATTCAGAGTCTCTTGTCGCTAAATAATCATTAACAGTTACAATATGTACTGATTTATTGTTTAAGGCATTTACATAGGCAGCTAGTGTAGCCACTAATGTTTTACCTTCACCAGTTTTCATTTCTGCAATTTTTCCATCATGAAGAACTTTTCCACCAATAAGCTGGACATCAAAATGTCTCATGTTTACTGTTCTTTTGGAAGCTTCTCTAACAACTGCAAAGGCTTCAGGTAAAATATTTTCTAATTTTTCTCCATTTTCTAATTTTAATTTGAAAAATTTGGTTTTATATTTTAACTCTTCATCAGAAAGAGCTGATAAATCATTTTCATAATTATTAATATTAGATATTAAAGAATTATAGTTCTTCAGCGATTTTGAGCTAATTGAATTAAAAAGTTTGTTAACAATATTAATCATAATATGTTAAATGGCTGTTAACATATGAAAAAGAAATCTTCTACTAATGAATTAAGATTAAGTAGTAATGAGAGGTTATTTTTAGAAAACACATCTCCTTTTAATCCAAAAAAATACAGTAATTTGACACCTAATGGTTTCAAAATCTATACATTTAAATCAGGTTTTAAAAAATTTCACGATGATTTATTAATTATTATATTTGATGAGGTTATAGATTCAATAAATATATATTCAAAAACTTCAACTCCTTCAGCTCCAATTTTATGGGATAAAAAAAATAATAAAGGTAAGGTTAAGGCATTAATAGTTAATGCCGGCAATGCAAATGCACATACAGGAAATAAAGGTATTAAAATAATTGATGAATACGTTAAAATTTTAACTAAATTAATAAATTGCAAAAAAAGTGAAGTTTTAGTTTCATCAACAGGTGTAATTGGAGAAACTTTCAATCCAAATATAATCAATAAACAAATATTAAAATTAAATAATAAAAAACCAGTTGATCTTCTTACAGCTGCGAAATCTATTATGACGACAGATACTTACCCCAAAACTTCTATCAAAAATATTGTAATTGATAGTCATAAAATTAAAATTTATGGAATCGCAAAGGGTTCTGGAATGATAATGCCTAATATGGCTACAATGCTAGTTTATATATTTATAGAATCAAAAATTCAAAAATCTTTAATGAAAAAAATAATAAAAAATAATCTTGACGATACATTCAATTCAATTTCAGTGGATTCTGATACCTCAACCAGTGATACTTTATTTCTATTTTGTACAAATCATAAAAAAGCAAACTTTAATATTAAGAAAAATTTTAATTTATTGAATTTAGCATTATTTAACATAATGGAAGATTTAGCTTTACAGGTTATAAAAGATGGAGAAGGCCTTTCAAAATTAATTAAAGTTAATGTTTCAAATGCAAAAACTAAATCACTTGCTAAAAATATTGGATTTTCTATTGTTAATTCTCCTCTTGTTAAATCTGCTATTTCTGGAGAAGATGCAAATTGGGGTAGAATTATTATGGCAATTGGCAAAACTCAAGAAAAAATTGATCAAAACAAATTAAAAGTCTTTTTTGGAAAAAATTTAGTTTGTAAAAATGGTTCTATTAATAAAAAAATTAATTTAAGTAAAATAAATAAATATATGAAAAAAAAATTAATTGAGATTAATATTATTTTAAATAATGGATTAAAAAAACATACAGTTTATGGGAATGACTTAAATTATGAGTATTTAAAAATAAATAGAGATTATAGATCATAGGACTATTTTTTCCAGGCTGAAATAATATTTAATTTAATATCAAGTAAATAATTTTCTTTAAAATATTTTTTTTTATAATTATTTTCAAGATTAATAAAATAACTTTTTTTTTCAAAAAATGATTTCTTATCTTCATAACAATAAGAGGATTTAGTTTTTTTAATATCTAATAATAAATTATTAAATTTTTTATATTCAATACTTATAGTATCGGAATTTATAGTAGGTATGTCATAATTATATTTTTTTAAAATCGATAAAATAGAATCAATAGTTTTTGTAGGATTAATTCTCTGATAAGCACCATTGTAGAGCTTTAAATCAGTTTCATACATTGAATTAACAAGTTGATACATATTATTCAAATCAGGTATAGTAGCAATAAAAAAACCATTTGATTTTAGAGACTGATTTATTTTTTTTATTAATTTATCAAAATCAAAAGCAAGATGTAAAAAAAAATTACTATAAATTAAATCATATGTGTTTTTTTTAAAATTATAATTATCAATATAATCATCTATAAAATTTATATCTCTATTTTTTAATAAATTTGAATTACCTATATCAATACTAGTTATGTACGAATCTGGATTTCTTCTTTTCAAAAAGTTAAAAATTTTGTAATCATTTACACCTAGCTCTAGTGCATTTTTAAATGGTATTTTTATTAAATCTATTGAGTCAATAATTCGCTGACTAGTAATTTCATATATAAAACTGTTATCATTTAAATATTTTCTTGATCTAATTAATTTTAAGTATTTTTTGTTTATCATTTTTATTTTATGAGTGTAATATCATATTATGAATGCATTATCCCAAATGTTTGAAAAATTATTGAATGATCAAATGTCTATAATAAATCAAAAAATCAAGGGATCCGGTTTTCTTGAAATTTTAAAATTTAAAATATTAGAAAATTTACCAAAGAAAGCAGATGAAGTTATTTCAAACTCCAAAATTGATCTCTTAAATAATTATCAATATGAAGATAATCAAAAAATGATAATTGCCGAAATTTTTTACCACGACTCTCCAAAAATTATTTTAAATACCAAAACTGACAAAAATTTATTAATAATTTGCCTAAATGGAAATATTAAAATTGATATTGAAGATAATTTAACGCAAAAATTTATACCCATTAATCTTATTACTAAAACTGGAGTAACTGTAAATAAAAACACTAATATTAATTTAAATTATAATAAAAATTCAATTGTCTTAGAAATTAAACATGAAGATAAAAATTTAGATATTGAAATTGAAAAAGATATTACAATATAGCAATTATGATAGTTTTTAATTTATCCTGCTTGACATGTAATTGCAATTTTGAGGGATGGTTTGAAAGTTCTAAAGAATTTTCAAATCAAAAAAAAAGAAATTTAATAAATTGCCCATCGTGTAATAGCTCTAATATAAAAAAAGCACTAATGACCCCTAATGTTTCAAAAAAAACTAACACTAAAGAAAATAAAATAAGCAAAACAATTGCATCAAATGTAAATAAACTAAAAAAAATTGTTGAAAAAAATTTTGACTATGTTGGTGATAATTTCACTGAGGAGGCAAAAAAAATAAAATATGGTGAAACTGAAGAAAGATCAATATATGGTGAAGCTTCAATTGAGCAAACTAAGGAGTTAATTGAAGAAGAAATTGATATAGTCCCTTTGCCATTTTCTACAAAGAAAACTAATTAATTTTTTCTAAAGTGCAAAAATAATTAATTGATGTTATATTCGATAGACTCCACTTATTAATAAAGGGATTAAAAATTAAACCTTCAATATTTTTAAATAATAAATTTTTTTTATTTATAGTTTTTTTTATATCTTCAGGCTTTATATATTTATTAAAATCATGAGTATCTTTTGGTATCCATTTAAGAATATTTTCTGCAATATTAATTGTTAGGTATTTTGATAATAAGTTTTTATTAATAGTTGATAGAATAATTTTTCCATTTGGTTTCATATTTTTTTCAATTTTTAGCAAAAATTTTCTCCAATTATCTAGGTGCTCTAGCACTTCAAATATAATTATAACATCATACTTTCTTTTAATACTAATCTTTTCTATATCTTTACAGATATACTTAATCTTCAAGTTATTTATTTTAGAATGTTTTTTAGCAATCTGAATATTTTTTTCTACAAAATCTAACCCCGTTACATTACCACCAAGCCTTGCAATTGACTCACATATAAGGCCACCTCCACAACCAATGTCAAGAATATCCATATTTTTTAAGTTTTTGTTTTCCATTTGCTTAAGAATGTACTCCATTCTTAGAGGTCTTATTTTATGAAGCACTCTAAATTTACCTTTTTCATTCCACCATTCATCTGAGTATTTATCAAATAATCTATATTCCTGCTTTTTTGATTTTATTGTCATCATATTTCTTGTTTGTTCTCTTCATTAAATATAATACCAAAATTAATTAAATTATTGTTGAAGTCAATGAGTCTTATTGTAATGAAATTTGGGGGTACTTCCGTTGCTAATTTGAAAAGAATTAGCAATGTTGCCAATATTGTTGTTAAAGAAGCTAAAAAAAATAAAGTAATAGTTGTGCTTTCTGCAATGGCTGGGTTTACAAACAAAATGCAGAATTATATTGATGATATAAATTCTGAAGAAAAACATGAAAATGATTTAATATTAACAGCTGGAGAAAATATATCTGTTGGAATTTTAACAGCTTTATTAAAAAAAAGAAAAATTAAATCAATTCCTTTACTTGGATGGCAAGTCCCTATTATTACTGATGGAAATTTTCAAAAGGCTACAATATTAAATATAGACAACCTTAGAATAAAAAAATTTTTAAAAAAAAATGATGTTATTGTTTTGGCTGGTTTTCAAGGTATTGATATGAATGGCAATATAACATCTTTAGGAAGAGGGGGTTCTGATACTACTGCTGTAGCTATTGCATCCTCAGTAAAAGCTGACAGATGCGATATTTATACTGATGTTGATGGTGTATTTAGTTCAGATCCAAATATAGTAAAACATGCGAGAAAAATTCCAAAACTGGCTTTTGAAGAAATGTTAGAAATGTCATCTACAGGTGCAAAAGTTTTACATACAAGATCTGTTGAACTTGCGATGAAAAATAATGTAGTTTTACAAGTTTTATCTTCAATAACAAAAAAAAATGGAACTTTTATTGTTGACGAAAAAAAATTAATTGAACAAGAAATAGTAAGTGGAGTCAGTTATAGTAAAAATGACTCTAAAATAACTATTTCAGGAATACCTGATAAACCAGGTATTTCTGCAAGAATTTTTGGACTACTTGCAGATAATAATATTAATGTAGATATGATTGTTCAAAACATTTCACAAGATGGAATATCGGCTAATATTACATTTACTGTCCCTAATAATGAAGTTAAATTAGCAAAGTTTATATTATCTAATAAACTTAATAATATTAAATATGACTCATTAAAAACTAATAAAAATGTTTCCAAAATTTCAGTAATAGGTATGGGAATGATGTCACAATCCGGTGTCGCTCAAAAAATGTTCAAGACTCTAGCCGATAAATCAATAAATATTCTTGCAATATCTACATCTGAAATCAAAATTAGTGTTCTTATCGATGTTAAATATACAAATATTGCTGTAAAATCACTTCATAAAGCATATAAATTAAACATAAAAAAATGAGTACTGTAGGACATACACTAAAAAAAAATAGAGAATTGAGAAAATTATCAATTCAAGAAGTATGTGAAGAATTGAAAATTTCTAGAGATATTTTAATTAAATTAGAAAATGACGAAATTTATAAAACTCCTGATATGGTATTCTATATTGGCCATTTAAGATCTTATTCAAATCTAATGGACTTAAATACAGAAAATATTATTGAAGATTTTAAAAATCAGATTTCCTCTTTCTCAAATAATACTTCAGAAAATATTTTAAAACCATCTTTTGATAACAATAAATTCAATTTTGTAAAAATCTTTTCAGGTTCAATAATATTAGTTATTTTTTTAAGTTTTTATTATTTATTTATAAATAATGATTATAAGAAACAGGAATATGCAATTGTTCCTGATATTCCAGAGATTTATATTCCTACGATTGAAAAGACTGAATTAATTATTGCACAAAATAAAAAAGAAAAATCTATAGAAAATATAAATTTACAAAATGCCTCAAGTGCAAATGCATCAAATAAAATTAATACAGATAATGAAAATAAAAAATTTATTACTTTAAAATTTTTAAATTCCACATGGATACAAATAAGAGATAATTCAGAAAATATTATTTTAAGTCAATTAATGGAAAAAGATGAAGAGTATTCTTATGGAGTTAACTTAGGTTATAACTTGACTGTTGGTAATGCTGGAAACATTCTTGTCTTAATAGATAATGATGTTAGGGGAAAGCTAGGTAAATATGGAGAAATTTTAGATTCTTATATAGTAGATAGTAAATTTAGTAACTAGCATAATGCTAAGATCATATCAAAAAATTAATAGAAGGAAGTCTCGTGTAGTAAGTGTGGGTGATTTATTTATTGGCGGGAATAACCCAATTGCAGTTCAAACTATGACCAATACTTTAACTTCTGATGCTAAAGAGACCTTGTATCAAATTGAAAGATCAGCAAAATTAGGTGCTGATATTGTTCGAGTTTCTGTGCCTGATCCAGACTCTTCATTTTCACTTAAAGAAATAGTTAAGCATAGTTCTGTACCAATTGTTGCAGATATACATTTTCATTACAAAAGAGCCTTAGAAGCTGCAGATAATGGAGCTTCATGTATAAGAATTAACCCAGGCAATATTGGCTCTATAAGTAGAGTCAAAGAAGTTATTAAAGCAGCAAAAAATAATAATTGTTCAATAAGAGTTGGAGTTAATGGAGGCAGTCTTGAAAAAAAAATTTTAGAAAAGTATTCTGAACCAAATCCAGAGGCTCTTGTGGAAAGCGCTTTGCTTAATATAAAAATTTTAGAGGATAATGATTTTTATAATTTTAAGATAAGTGTAAAATCTTCAGATATTTTTATGGCAGTTAATGCCTATAAAAAATTAGCAGATATATGTGATTATCCTCTTCATTTGGGAATTACTGAGGCTGGAGGAAAAAGAACTGGCTCAATTAAATCTTCAATTGGAATTGGTAATTTGCTATTAAACGGCATAGGAGACACAATAAGAGTATCTTTATCAGACGAACCTGAAGAAGAAGTAAGGGTTGGTTTTGAGATATTAAAAAGTTTAGGCTTAAGAAATAGAGGTGTAAAAATAATATCTTGTCCTTCATGTGCTAGACAGCAATTTCCTGTTATTAATACAGTAAAAAATTTAGAAAAAAAATTAGATGATATATCAACTCCAATTACTGTATCCATAATCGGTTGCGTGGTGAATGGACCAGGAGAAGCAAATATGACAAATATAGGTATAACTGGGGGAGGCAATGATACTCATATGATTTATATAGATGGGGAAAAGAATCATGTAGTGAAAAATGTAGATTTGGAAAATTATTTAGAAGAAATTATAAGAAAAAAATCAAAAGAAATTGAACTAACAAAATAAATATGAAACTTAGATCTGTAAGAGGAACTCACGATATATTTGGCAAGGAAATAGAAAAATATAATAAAGTTATTAAAATTGTTTCAACAAACGCTAAATTATCAAATTTTAAGGAATTAAATACCCCTATATTCGAATTTAGTGAACTTTTTTCTAAACCTTTAGGTGAACAATCAGATGTTGTTTTAAAAGAAATGTATTCTTTTCAAGATAGAAATAGTGATTTACTTACTTTACGACCAGAATACACTACACCTGTAATTAGAGCCGCTATTACTAACAATCTTTTAAATGAACTCCCACTTAAAATATTTGGTATTGGACCAATGTTTAGAAGAGAAAGACCACAAAAAGGAAGATATAGACAATTTAATCAAATTAATTTTGAGATTTTAGGCTCTGATGACGTAATCTCCGATGTAGAGCTAATATCTATAGCAAATGATATATTGAATTATATTTTACCTAATAAAAAAATTACACTTAATTTAAATTCTTTAGGTACAAAAGAAAATTTAATTGAATTTAAAAATAAATTAACAAAATATTTTGATGATAAAAAAAATAAATTATCAGAAGAAAGTAGAGAAAAAATAAAATCAAATCCACTAAGAATATTAGATTCTAAGAATGAAAATGATATAATTATTTCAAATTCTGCACCTTCAATTAACGAATTTCACTCAAACGAAATTAAAATTCATTACCAAGAATTAAAAAATCATTTAAATTCTCTTGGTATAAAATTTGAAGAAAATAATAGATTAGTAAGAGGTTTAGATTATTATTGTAGTACTGTATTTGAATTTAAAACAAAAGATCTTGGTAGTCAGGATACTATCTTAGGTGGAGGGAGGTATGATGGTTTAGTTAAATTACTAGGAGGGCCAGATATTTCCGGTATTGGATGGGCTGCTGGAGTAGAGCGTATTTCAATGCTTATGTCTGAAGAATTTAATAAGAACAAAGACATTCACTTGGCCGTACTAGCTGAAGATTTTAAACCACATTTAATTAATGTTATTCAATATTTAAGAAAAAATAATATAAATTATTATTGGAATTATAAATATAATCTTAAAAAATCTTTTTCAAAAGCTAATCAAGACAATTCAAAATTTATAATAATAATAGGCAATGAAGAAAGTGAAGGAAATTTTTATACTGTAAAAAATTTAAATAACAGTAATCAAGTAAGTTTAAAAATAGATCAAATTTCGGATTACATTAATGATCAATCTTGATAATCAATTTTTAAACATTATAGAAAAATATAAAGAAATCGAGACTTCTTTAAATAACTCAAATAACTCAAATTCTAATGAATTAATTAAATTAAATAGACAATATGCTGAATTGAGACCAATTGTTGAAAAAATTGAAGAATTTAAAAAAGAACAAAATGAAATTACTAATTTATCAGAATTAATAAAAGATTCAGATCAAGAAATAAGTAAAATTGCTGAAAATGAATTAATTGAAAAAAAATTATTAATTAAATCTTTAGAAGAGGATTTATTAAAGCTACTGATTCCTAAGGATGAAAATGACTCTAAAAATTCAATACTTGAGATTAGAGCAGGAACAGGTGGAGATGAAGCTTCATTGTTTGCAGCTGACTTGCTGTCTATGTATCAAAAATATGCAGATTTGAATTCATGGAAATTTGAAATTCTTTCAATTTCAGAAACAGGTCTAAAAGGAGTAAAAGAAGTTATATGTAATATATCTGGGATTAACGTATTTTCAAAACTAAAATTTGAGTCAGGTGTACATAGAGTTCAAAGAGTGCCAACAACTGAAAGTAGTGGGAGAGTTCATACTTCTGCTGCAACTGTTGCAGTTCTCCCAGAAGCAGAAGAAGTAGATATAAATTTAGAGGATAAAGATTTAAGAATAGATGTATTTAGATCAAGTGGACCAGGAGGACAGTCTGTCAATACAACAGATAGTGCGGTAAGAATTACGCATATACCAACTGGTATAGTAGTATCGCAACAAGATGAAAAATCTCAACACAAAAATAAAGCAAAAGCAATGAAGATACTAAGATCAAGAATATTAGATAATGAAATACAGGAAAAAAATAAAATAAGATCAGAACAAAGAAAAACCCAAGTTGGTTCTGGAGATCGTTCTGAAAGAATAAGAACATATAACTTTCCCCAAGGAAGAGTATCTGATCATAGAATAAATTTAACAGTTTATAATCTTTCCGAAATTTTAGAAGGTAAGATAGATGATTTAATTAAACCTCTTGCAGCTGAAGAAGAAAGTAAAAAATTAGCAGATATGAAGCATGAATGATATTGTAAAATCTAGTTTCTTGAAATTAAAACAAAAAAAAATTCCTTATCCTGAATTAGATTTAAGAATATTACTCAAACATGCATCTTATAGTAAAAAAGATATAATTTTAAGTAATTTAAATATTGAGGATATTGATTTACATTATTTTAACTTACTAATTTTAAAAAGATTAAATTTAGAACCTATTTCTAAAATAATTAAAAAAAAATATTTCTGGAAAAGTGAATTTTATGTGAATTCTGATGTTCTTGACCCTAGACCTGAAACAGAATTAATTATTGAAGAAGTTTTAAATAATATCAATGATAAAAATAAAAAAATTACGATATTAGACATAGGTACTGGATCAGGATGTTTAGCTATATCTTTAGCTAAAGAACTAAAGTATTCAAAAATTACTGCTATTGATAAATCCAAGAAGGCTTTAGCCGTGGCAAAAAAAAATATTAAATTACATAAAATAAACAAACAAATTGAACTAAAATTATCTAGCATAGAAGATATTAAATCTAAATATGATATTATAATTTGTAACCCCCCCTACATTGATGAAAATGATTATAAAAATATACAATTTGAAATAAGAAAATTTGAACCTAAAATTGCGTTACTTGGGGGAAAGGATGGATTAAAATTTTATAGGCTATTTGCAAAATATATAGAAAAAAACATGAAAAGAAATTCAATTTTTATATTTGAAATAGGTCACAATCAATTAAATCCTTGTATAAAAATTTTTGAAAAAACAAATTTAATCTTAAAAAAAATATCTAAAGATATCCAAAAAATTGACAGAACACTTACTTTTTTTAAGATATGAGTTGTATTTGTTTTATATATATATATAGATTGTATAATAATAAAATTAAACGATTTTAAATAATTAATTTAAATTTTTTAATTTCCATAAAAATATATGTATAAAAGAAATAACGGTAGAACGACGTACAAATCTAATAGAAGGCCAAGTTTCAAGAAAACTGGAGGCTATCAAAGTTATAAAAGTAGAAATAAAGGAAATATTTCTCAGCAATATAACAAATACTTAAAATTAGCTAAAGAAGCTTTTAGATCTGGTGATAGAATACAATCTGAATATTTTTATCAATTTACTGATCATTATTATAGATTAATGATTGAATTAGGAATAACTCTTGATGAAAATGTCAATAATGAAGAATCTAAATCTTTTTCTGATGACCAAAATAATAATAGCGATGAACAATCTGAAACCCAGAGTGAATCAACAAATTCTAACGAAGAGTCTATCGAGTCAATTCCTTTTATTGCAGAACCCTCAAAAGATAAAAGAACTAGATCTAATAAATAATTTATTCATATAATAAATTTAGATGATTTGCATAAATTAATTTGAATTCTTTTTTAAACCTTTCATATTCTTCTCCCTTAAGTATTTTTCCTGAAGGTAATTTTAACTTTAATGGGTTTATCTGTTTATTTTGATATAAAATTTCATAATGCAAATGAGGTCCAGTTGAATTACCAGTACTTCCAACAAAACCAATTACCTCACCTTGATTAACTCTTTTACCTTTTGAAATACCTTTTTTGAAACTAGATAAATGGGCATAAGCTGTTTTGTATTCGTTATTGTGTCTAATTCTTATGTATTTTCCATAACCTCCATTATTGCCTGCATATTCGATTACACCATTACCACCTGCATATATTGGCGTTCCCATAGGAGCAGCAAAGTCTACTCCCTTATGCATTTTGTTATAACCTGATATTGGATGTTTTCTCATACCAAAATTAGAAGACAATCTAGCACCATCTAAAGGTGTTTTTAAAATTGATTTTTTAACATTTTTTCCAGCACGATTAAAGTAATCTATGTAACCTTCATTTGTTAAAAATTTAAAATATTCAATTTCTTTATTATCAATGGATATTAATGCATAATTAATATCTTTATATTCAAACTTATCAGTATCTTTAATCTGATTAAATTCATAAGAAACAGAAACTATGGTATTTTTTTTAATATCTCTCTGAAAATCTAAATCGAAGCTAAATAATTTAATTAATTTAATTAATATATTTTGTGGTAAATCATTCTTTAAGCCATCAGAATATAAAGATTCTGATATTTTAAATTCTTTAGAAGTTGTATATTGAATTTTAGCTAATTTTTCTTCGTTAATAGTTATTATTTTACCAATATTTATAATTAAAATAGTGTCTATAGTTACATGAATTTCAATTTTTTTAACTTGTTTATTTTTATCTATATAAAAATTTATTTTATCATCAACTTTTAATTCCTTTAGATTAAAAAATTTTTCAATTTCATTTATAATTTCAAAAACTTTTTTTTCTTCAAAATTAAAATTTCTTATAATTGATAAGAAAGTGTCACCTTTTGATATTTTAAATACTGTTTTGGTTAATTCCAAGTCAATTTTTTTTAAACTATTGTCAATATTTATTTGAGTCTTTTTTATTTCATTATTTTTTTTATTATCTGTATTTAAATTATTTTTAAGAATATCTTTATTTATGTAATTATAGTCTAATTTAATTAATTTTTCATATGAATAATAAAAATAATAATACCCTAAAAAAAGTAATGAAATTAATACAATTTTGTTTAAATTTACAATCACTTAATAATATTTAGAATTAAAATAAGATAATGGTTTTAATTTATCGTTATTCATAACATTAATTACTTTACAAATGAAAATAATATGATCACCTTTTTTAATTTTATCTATTAATTTGCATTCTAAATTACCTATGCATCCTTCAATTATATCAATATTATTTTTGCTTTTAATAAAATTTATATTTTTTACTTTAGGGGTTTTTTTAGCAAAATAATTAGATAAATTTTTTTGTTCTTTAGATAAAATATTTATAGATAAAAATTTACTGTTTAAAAAAGCTCTTATTGATGATGAATCCTTACCTAAAGAAAATAAAACTAATGGCGGGCTTAATGATAAAGAATTAAATGAATTGACAGTTTTACAATATGTAAGATTATTATGTCTCACACTAACAACTGTTACTCCAGTAGTAAATTTACTTAGAGTTTTTTTAAAATTTTTTACATTTGTTTTTTTCATAATTTTTTTAGCATATAAACTGAATCAATCCATTTATTTTTTTTGTATCCTATTTTTTTTAGAGTTCCAATGTATTTAAAACCGTTTTTTGCATGAATTTTAATTGATTGAATATTTTTTGATCCACCAATTACAGCAACAAGATTTTTAATTTTTCTATTTTTTTTACACAATTTAATTAAATTCCTTAATAATTTAGAACCATATCCATGATTTAAAAATTCTGGATGTACATAAATAGAATGTTCGTAAGTAAATCTATACCCACTTTTTTCTCTAAATTTGTTGACAAAGGCTATTCCGACTATTTTATCTTTTTCTTTCCCTATGATAAATGGCAACTTATCTGACTCTATTTTTTTATATAAAGATTTAAAAGAATTAATTGATAGTTTTTTTTCTTCAAAATTAGAAAGAGAATTTAAAATGTAATAATTATAAATACTTAATCCTGTAATAATATCTCTTTCAGTTATTTTTTTATTTAAAATAATCATTTCTATGGTTTATCTATAGATTTATTTTAAATTTAGAATATTTATTTATAAATGGGTGCGTAGCTCAGCGGTAGAGCACTGCCTCGACACGGCAGGGGTCACAGGTTCAATCCCTGTCGCACCCACCATATTAAAATAACCCTCTT
>MDTB01018211.1_pt1 | contig 39888 bp, 34 predicted proteins | sample 811161 | NCBI WGS metagenome assembly MDTB01 (sample SAMN05326650, study PRJNA326480) | marine metagenome | isolation source: seawater | place: Mediterranean Sea | collected 2009 | reverse complement strand
TGAACCTCCTGATCTAGTGATTTCTGGCGTCAATTTTGGGCAAAATATCGCTGAAGATGTGAGCTATTCGGGCACAGTTGCTGGCGCCAAAGAAGGCACGGTGTTTGGTATTCCCTCTGTTGCGCTAAGCCAGGCGATCCGCATGGATGGTTCCGGCAAAATTCGTTTCGAGGTCGGCGTAAAACATGGCGCAAAAATTATCCGCCAGCTTTTGAAGCTGAACTGGCCGCGCGACACATTAATGAATGTGAATTTTCCAGACATCGATCCATCAACGCCGTGCAAGGTACGCATTACGAAGCAAGGTAAGCGCGATGCACGGATTTTGTGCCTTGATGAACGCATAGATCCCCGCAACACGCCATATTATTGGTATGATTTCAAAAGAGAATCAATCACCGCGGGTAAAGGGACGGATATTGAAGCGATTTTGGAAGGCGATATCTCGATTACGCCACTCAAAATGGATCACACAGACACCAGCATTAAGAGCAAGCTATCCGCGCTTTTCAGCTGATAGCGCAGCACAATTGGGTGTTGCTGCTTGTTTGAGGGGGGTGGTTACGTGCGCGGTTTTGCTATCGTCGAGCATAGTGATAACGGCGTGCGTACCGATCGCGAGCGATAGCTGGTACGATAGCGAGCGTGTCGACCAGCGGCCGGATTTCTTTAGCAGGGTTCAAAAAAGCAAAAAGACCGGAACCAAGGCCGACGAACGCGGCATCGTTAAGGTGCGGAGCGGTGATAATTACTATGTTATTGCGCGGCGCAACAATGTGCCGCTGCGGGCATTGTTAGACGAAAATAGCGCGCGCGCGCCTTATCGCCTCGAGCCGGGCGATCGTGTGCAATTGCCGCGACCAAAATCCTACACGGTCAAAAAGGGCGATACGCTGTATTCCATTTCGCGGCGTCAGCGGGTTGATGTGGCCTCGCTTGCGCGGGTGAACCGTTTATCGGCGCCCTATACGATACAGGTCGGGGAGCAATTATTGGTGCCTGGGGGCGACATCAAATCGCGCGCGCCTATCAGCAAGCCATCCAAGGCCGCGCAGTCTATAGCCAAAGCCCAGACACCTCGCCGGGCCGGGCGGTTTCTGACCCCCGTAAATGGGCGGGTGATCTCCAATTTTGGTCCCAAGGCAGGGGGGCTGCATAATGATGGCATTAATATAGCGGCGCCGGTGGGCACACCGATCAAGGCCGCCGAAAACGGTGTGGTCGTGTATGCGGGCAATGAGTTGCGCGGGTATGGCAATCTATTGTTGGTGCGTCATTCGGGGGGGTGGGTCTCAGCATATGCGCATACCTCAAAGTTTAGGGTTGCCGCAGGTGATAAGGTGCGTCAGGGCCAGATTATTGCCGAAGTGGGCAGTTCCGGCAATGTTGAGCGCCCGCAGCTGCATTTTGAGTTGCGCAAGGGAACGCGAGCCGTTAACCCGAAAACATTAATTTAACCGATTTCTTTTCATTTCGGGCAGGGGAAGGCTTGGCGTTAGCGGCCAACTTTCGTATAGTCCGTCATTCTTACCTGAGGGAGCTACAATGTTGATTTCACCAGCTTATGCCCAATCCGCAGCCGCGGGCGGCTCTTTGTTCGAGTTGCTGTTTCCGCTGGTCATGGTGTTTGCCATTATATACTTCATGATTTTGCGCCCCCAGCAAAAGCGTCAGCGCGAACACACGACCATGATTGAAGCATTACGACGGGGCGATACGGTTGTCACGCAAGGCGGTTTGGTCGGCAAAGTTGCAAAAGTCAACGATGACGAGATCGACGTCGACATCGCTGAAAACACTCGCGTTTCAGTTGTTAAATCAATGATTATCTCGGTCCGCGCTAAAGGCGAACCTGCCAAGAAAAGTTAGCGCGATTATGCTGCATTTTTCTAATCTCAAAGTCGGCGGCATTGTGCTGGTCGTATTCATGGGGCTGTTATTTTCATCGACTAATTTTATGGATGAGCGCACACGCCTATCGTTGCCGGGGTTTTTGCCTAGTGGTCAGCTTAATCTGGGGCTTGATTTGCAGGGCGGATCGCATTTGTTACTGGAGGTCGATACAGACGTTGTCCAGCAAGAGCGTATCGAGGAACTGGTATCGGATGTGCGTCAAACCTTGCGGGGCCGCCAGATCGGGTATACTGGCCTTGGCCGAATTCAGGGTGGTGTCACGGTTACCATTCGCGATGTGGGTAGTGTCGAACTTGCGCGCGAAGTATTGAACGGTTTGTCGCAGCCGATTGTCGCGAATATGTTTGGCGGTTTTAATCAGGCTGTTGACCTTGAGGTCGCAGCTATTGATGAGCAGACGTTTAATTTGCTGATCACAGATGAGGCGGTTCTTGCGCGCAATACAAGCACGCTGCAACAATCGATTGAGATTATTCGCCGACGCATTGATGAATTGGGCACTACAGAGCCGACCATTCAGCGCCAGGGCGCGACACGCATTCTGGTTCAAGTGCCAGGGCTTGATGATCCGCAGCGTTTGAAAGCGCTTTTGGGACAAACCGCGAAGTTGAACTTCCACCTTGTTGATCAAAATGTAGGGGCGTTCGAAGTTATGAACGGGCGTCGCATGCCACCCGGCTCGCGGCTGGTTTATACAGATACCGAGCCGCAAGTGCCGTATTTGATTAAGCGACGTGCGATGGTCAGCGGAGAAAATCTGGTCGATGCTAGCATTGGTTTTGATCCGCAAACCGGCACGCCGGAGGTTAATTTCCGCTTCGACTCAATCGGCGCGAAAAAATTTGGCGAGGTGACGCGGGCGAATATTGGTCGGCCTTTCGCGATTGTTCTGGATGAGAATGTTATATCGGCACCGGTTATTCAATCCGCTATCCTAGGTGGTGCTGGGCGAATTACGGGCAGCTTTACGGTTCAAGAAGCCAATGATCTGGCGATCCTGCTGCGCGCGGGTGCCTTGCCTGCGCCAATGAATATTCTCGAGGAACGCACCGTTGGTCCCGGGCTCGGCGCGGATAGCGTCGCCGCTGGCCGAATTGCGCTAATCGTTGGCTTTGTTGCGGTGATCGGTTTCATGAGCATCAGCTATAGCCTGTTTGGGATTTTCGCGAATGCTGCGCTCATTATTAACCTGTTTTTGGTAATGGGCGTTTTATCCGGTCTTCAGGCGACGCTCACCCTACCGGGCATTGCTGGCATCGTGCTGACAGTGGGGATGGCAGTTGATGCTAATGTGCTTATTTTCGAGCGTATCCGCGAGGAGTTAAACGCCGGCAAAGGTGGCATTAATGCCATTGATTTGGGCTATAGCCGCGCTCTGGGCACAATTCTTGATGCCAATATAACTACCCTGTTGGCCGCCCTGATTTTGTTTCAGTTGGGATCTGGTCCTATTCGCGGTTTCGCAATCACATTGGCGATCGGCATTGTGACGTCGGTGTTCACCGCGTTCACGCTGACGCGGTTCTTTATTTCACTCTGGGTGCGTCGTAAAGGTCGCCCGGAAACCTTGCCTGTCTAGGCCGTAAAGGATTTGGTTTAAATGAAAACGCTGAAACTGGTCCCAAAAACACCTGATTTTCAATTCGTGCGGCACAATCGACGGGCCTTTTTGATATCGGTTGTGCTCATCATCGGGTCGTTGGTTACTTTCTTCATGCAGGGGTTGAACTTCGGCATTGATTTTAGAGGCGGTATCCTCATCGAGATTAGCTCGGAAGAGCCTGTGGATATTGCTGCGCTGCGCAATCGCATGCAGACGCTTGATTTAGGAGAGGTTCAAATTCAGCAATTCGGCACGCCGACGGACGTTTTGATCCGCGTGGCCGAAGCAGAGGATGCGGTGTCTACCGAGCGCGATTTAAGCGCTGTGGACGCCATGCGTCAGGAGTTGGAAGGCGAGTTTGAAATCCGGCGGGTTGAGATAGTCGGACCGCAAGTGAGCCGCGAACTTATCCAGACGGGCCTACTCGCTGTTGTTGCTGCGATTAGTTCAATGCTGATTTATATATGGTTCCGGTTCGAGTGGCAGTTCAGCGTGGGGGCGGTGATGGCATTGGTGCATGATGTGGTTTTGACCATTGGTATATTCTCTGTTCTGCAGCTTGATTTTAACCTTTCGATCCTTGCCGCGATTCTGACCATTGTCGGGTACTCGATGAACGATACCGTTGTTGTTTATGACCGCGTGCGCGAGAACCTACGCAAATATAAGAAAATGGATATCACCGAACTGCTGGATATTGCTATTAACGAAACGCTCTCGCGGACTGTGATGACATCGGTGACGACATTGCTGGCACTGATATCGCTTTATACGTTGGGTGGGGAGGTTATTCGTGGCTTTACCTTTGCCATGATCTGGGGCGTTGTTGTTGGCACCTACTCGTCCATTTTTATAGCCGCGCCGCTTTTGATCCAGTTTGGTGTGAAACGCGACTGGTCAGAGGCGCAAAGTGGCTAGAGAGGGCGTGTGTCTGGTTGCCCTTAAATTTTGCCGGATGTAGACTACAATCTAGAATCGTTCTGATTGGGGAGATGAAACATGGCGATGATTTTAACGTCACTACGTAATACGGTAATCGCAGGTTTTGTCCTTGCGTTTATTCTTGAGCTTATTTACCTGAATGGCGGCGGGCTTATGGATACCGCTTTTTATTCCTTCCTGTTCCGTTGGTTGCACGTGTTGAGCGGCATTATGTGGATCGGTCTGTTGTACTATTTCAACTTTGTACAGATCCCGAATATGCCGAATATTCCAGATGAGCAAAAGCCAGCCGTCAGTAAAGTCATAGCACCGGCTGCGCTTTGGTGGTTCCGCTGGGCGGCGATGGCAACACTGATTACCGGGCTTATCCTTGGTTATCTGAATGGCTACATTCACGACGCTATGTCGCTGGGCGCCATGAACAATTTTGAAGTGCCAAAAAATATCGCCATTGGTATTGGCATGTGGCTCGGCATTGTCATGTGGTTCAACGTTTGGTTTGTTATTTGGCCGAACCAGAAGAAAGCTCTGGGCATTGTTGAGGTAGACGCCGACACGAAAGCGGCGTCAGCGCGCACAGCGATGTTGTTCTCACGAACAAACACTCTGCTGTCTATCCCAATGTTGTTCTCGATGGTTTCGGCACAGAATCTGTACTAGATCCCATTGATACACTGTCGAAGGGCCGCCTTTTGTGCGGCCCTTCTTTTATGCGGTTGCGGCTCCTTTGGGGTTTCGTCGGTTTTATGCGACATTTTCGGTAGATAGCTTTGAGGCGAGATGGAAGATACAGCACAAATCTTACGCACAGAACTACGCCAGAACGATGGCGATCTGTATCTTTGCCATTTGTTTGTGCCTACAGCTCACCGTTTCCGCATGCTAGCGCTTTACACTGGCTATGCTGAGATCGCGCGGGTGCCGGCACAAGTAAACGAGCCCATGGTGGGCGCCATTCGCCTGCAATGGTGGCGCGACAATCTTGAAGTTGGGGCTGACCCAGCCATTTCATCGCCCGTGGCCGCGGCCCTGTCGTCGTGTGAGTTTCCGGCAGATGATATTGCCCGGCTAATCGATGCGCGGATGCCAGCACTTGAGCGCAGTGAACCATCCGATCTGGCTTCGTTGGAGGCCGAAGCAACGCTCGCGGGCCCGGCCTTTATGCGTTTGTCGCTGGCAGCATTGCACCAAGATGCACGCGCACTGCCATCTTGGGTCGATGATGCCGGTATCGGCTTTGAACTGGTCCGGCTGGCCCATCTTGGTAACACCGATAGTGTGATGACGCGCGCGCAGACATTGCTAGGGGCGGCCCGCGCCGGTTTCAATGGCTTGGCGCGCCAGGAGCGCGCGGCCATTCTACCGGCGTTTCTCATCACCGGCTTAACAGCCAGGTTTGCCCGACGCTGGCCAAGACAAGACCTGTTGCTCAGGCACCAATTTAGATTGCTGGTATCCGCTTTGCGCGGCAGAATCTAATCATTCTGCGGCACGTTGTATGCCACTCTGCGCAAGCCATGGGGCGAAGTCTGTGCGCGCGCGGCTGGTATAAGCGCGTTGCCGGTTGGTTTTGCGGGCGTGCATACGGGCCTTGCCGCGCAGTTTGCGCCCTTCTGCATCGCGCGGGGCTTCCTCTTCTGCTTCTGGCACCGGCATCAAACCAAAATTCATATTCATAGGTTGAAACGTCCCAGCCTCGGCATTTAGCGTGATATGGGCCAGTAGCGCCCCAAAGGCCGTGGTTGGCGGCGGTGATGCCAACCGCGTTTGCATCAATTCGGCGGCGGCAAAACGACCAGCCAGTAAACCAATTGCTGTGCTTTCGACATACCCTTCAACGCCGGTTATCTGGCCCGCAAAACGAACGTTTCGGCGAGTTCTTAACGACAAATCTTCAGACAGGAGCGTTGGGCTGTTTAAAAATGTGTTGCGGTGAAGGCCGCCGAGCCGCGCAAAGCGTGCGTCTTCTAGGCCGGGGATAAGACGAAATACGTCAGTCTGATTGCCATATTTAAGCTTAGTCTGAAAGCCGACCATATTGAACAGCGTGCCAAGTGCGTTGTCCTGGCGCAATTGCACAACCGCATAAGGTTTGGTGTCAGGGTGGTGAGCATTGGTCAGGCCACGCGGCTTCATTGGACCATGGCGCAATGTTTCACGCCCGCGTGCCGCCATAACCTCAATAGGGAGGCAGCCATTGAAATAGGGTGTGTCGGCTTCCCATTCTTTAAAATCAGCGGTTTCACTTTCCAGTAAAGCGTCGATAAAGGTGTTGTACTGCGCCTCAGTCATCGGGCAGTTAATATAGTCTTTGCCGGTGCCGCCGGGGCCAACCTTGTCGTAGCGCGACTGGTTCCAGCAGACATCCATGTCGATGCTGTCATGATAGACGATCGGCGCAATGGCATCGAAAAATGCGAGACGGTCTTTGCCCGTCATGCCAGCAATGGTTTGTGAAAGCGCGGGCGAGGTGAGGGGCCCGGTGGCGATGATGGTGCTCGCCCAATCCGATGGAATATCCGTGATTTCTTCGCGCCGGATCTCGATAAGCGGGTGATTTTCCAACTGCCCGGTCACGGCCTTGGCAAAACCTTCACGATCCACAGCCAAGGCAGAACCGGCTGGTATCTGGTGCGTATCCGCGCATTGCATAATTAGGCTGTCAGCATCACGCAACTCAGCATGCAGCAGCCCGACAGCATTGGTTTGTGCGTCGTCGGAGCGAAAGGAATTTGAACAAACCAGTTCGGCAAGCGATTGCGTAACATGCGCGTCCGTTTTGCGCACGGGCCGCATTTCATGCAAAATCACGTGCACGCCAGCATGCGCAGCCTGCCAAGCGGCTTCCGCGCCGGCTAGACCGCCACCAATAATGTGTAATGTGTTTTCACGTGTCATAATTGAGACATACACTGTCTGTGAGCGGCAGGGAAGAGAGCTATTCGGCGGCCTTTGGCCGCTGTATGTTTTTCTTCTTGGGTCTTGGCGGTGCGGCCTTCTTCAGAACCGGGCCCAGATAGGTGGCTGTGTGGCTGCGCTTAACCTTGACCACCTCTTCTGGCGTACCCGTCGCCACAATCTCGCCACCGCCGTCGCCACCTTCGGGGCCAATATCAATAATCCAGTCAGCTGTTTTAATTACTTCAAGATTATGTTCGATCACAGTGACGGTATTGCCGTTTTCGACCAATTCGTGCAGCACTTCCAGCAGTTTTGCCACATCGTGAAAGTGCAAGCCTGTAGTTGGCTCATCTAAAATATACAGCGTGCGGCCGGTCGCCCGTTTTGACAGCTCTTTGGCTAGCTTCACGCGTTGCGCTTCGCCGCCTGACAGAGTGGTCGCTTGTTGGCCGACTTTGATATATCCAAGCCCTACACGTTGCAAAGTCAGCATTTTGTCACGTACCATTGGCACCGCTTTGAAGAAGCTGGCGGCCTCGTCCACCGTCATGTCAAGGACATCGGCGATGCTTTTGTCCTTGAACCGTACCTCCAGCGTTTCGCGGTTGTAGCGCTTGCCGTTGCAGCTATCACACTCGACATAAACGTCTGGCAGAAAGTGCATTTCGATTTTTATAACGCCGTCGCCTTGGCATGTTTCGCAGCGTCCGCCCTTCACATTGAACGAAAAGCGCCCTGGCTTGTAGCCGCGCGTCTTAGCTTCCGGGAGGCCAGCAAACCATTCTCGAATGGGTGTGAAAGCGCCAGTATAGGTAGCAGGGTTAGAGCGCGGTGTGCGCCCGATCGGTGACTGGTCAATATCGATGACTTTATCCAGCAAGTGCAGTCCTTCGATCGTGTCGTGTTCGGCTGGTGTCGCGCGCGCATTGTTCAGTTTGCGTGCCAGTGACTTGTACAGCGTGTCGATCAGCAGGGTGGATTTGCCGCCACCAGACACACCGGTCACACAGGTAAAGGTGCCCAGCGGAATTTCCGCGTCGACATTTTTGAGGTTATTGCCGCGCGCGTTTTTCACCGTGATGCAGCGATTCGCTTGAGTGGGGCGACGCTTTTGCGGAACTGGCACTTGCATTGTGCCGGCTAGATATTGGCCTGTCAGGCTTTTTTTGTTGGAAATAATCTTTGCCGGTGCGCCTTGCGCGATGACATTACCGCCATGCACACCAGCACCCGGCCCGATATCGACCACATGATCTGCCGCCATGATTGCTTCTTCGTCATGCTCGACAACAACAACCGTGTTTCCAAGATCACGCAGGCGCACAAGCGTATCCAGTAAACGTGTATTATCGCGCTGGTGCAGGCCTATTGACGGCTCGTCCAACACATAGAGAACGCCGGTCAAGCCAGAGCCGATCTGCGAGGCGAGACGGATGCGCTGGCTCTCGCCGCCCGATAATGTGCCAGAGTTGCGCGACAGGGTGAGGTACTCAAGACCCACATCGTTCAGGAATTTCAGCCGCTCGCGGATCTCTTTCAAAATCCTGACCGCGATCTGCTTCTGCTTGCTGGTTAGCTGTTTTTCGAGATCTTTAAACCATTGCTCGGCGGTGCGAATGGATTGCTGTACCACCTGCCCGATATGTAGCCCCCCCAGCTTAACCGCTAGTGCTTCCGGCTTCAGTCGGTATCCGCCGCATGTCTCGCAACTGGTGATCGACTGGTATTTTTCTATTTCCTCGCGCGCCCAACTGCTATCGGTTTCGCGGTAGCGGCGCTCCAGATTGGGAATGACCCCTTCAAACGCCTTGCGCGTTTTGTAGCTTCTGAGCCCATCATCATACTGGAACGTAATGACTTCATCACCGGAGCCAAACAGAATTACATGACGGGCGTTTTCCGGCAGGTCGTTCCATGGCGACGACATTTTGAAATCATAGTGCTTGGCAATAGCTTCCAGCGTTTGGGTGTAATAAGGAGACGTGCTGCGCGACCACGGCGCAATGGCTCCTTTATAGAGCGTAAGCCCGCCATCGGGTACTACGGCAATCGGGTCGATAAAAAACTGGGTGCCGAGGCCGTCACAGGACGGGCAAGCGCCAAAGGGGTTATTAAAGGAAAACAGGCGCGGTTCTATCTCATCAATTGTAAATCCGGAGACAGGGCAGGCAAAACGCGCTGAGAATATCAGACGCTCAGGGGCGTCATCTTCGGATGTTTTGTCAGCCATTTCCGCGACGGCAATACCATCAGTCAGTCCAAGTGCAACTTCGAGGCTGTCGGCAAGACGGTTTCCGAGATCATCCTTAATGACGAGCCGATCGACGACGACGTCGATATCGTGCTTGAGCTTTTTATCGAGCATAGGCACTTCGGTTATTTCATAATACTCGCCATCGACTTTGACGCGTTGAAAGCCGCGTTTTTGAAGCTCGGCGAAATCGCGCTTGTATTCACCCTTACGGCCACGCACAATTGGTGCCAGCAGGTAAAGTCGTGTGCCGGTATCCAAGGCCATCAGCCGGTCTACCATTTGGCTAACGGTCTGGCTTTCAATCGGCAGGCCGGTTGCGGGCGAATAAGGCACGCCAATACGTGCGAAAAGTAGGCGGAGATAATCATAAATCTCCGTGACTGTGCCAACAGTTGAGCGCGGATTGCGCGAGGTGGTTTTCTGTTCGATAGAGATTGCCGGTGAAAGACCGTCTATCTGGTCGACATCCGGCTTCTGCATCATTTCGAGAAACTGGCGCGCATAGGCTGACAGGCTTTCCACGTAACGCCGCTGCCCTTCTGCATATATCGTGTCAAATGCCAGCGAGCTTTTCCCCGAGCCCGACAGCCCGGTGATAACGATTAACTCGTCCCTAGGCAGATCAAGTGATACGTTCTTCAGATTATGCTCACGTGCGCCGACGATGCGAATTTTTCTTGCTTGCGGGATGTATTTTTTGCTGGAAGTTGGCATGGGGTTCCTGTCTCGTTACCCCTAACTTAGCCCTGAAAACGCGTCTGTCCAAACGACGAGCGCATTTTATTTGAAAGCGAGCCAATGCAGCCGAATATTTGTCCACAGCTTACCCGTAAATCGGGGAATCTTGAGTATGTGAAACACTATGGGTCGGATAGTCTAGCGCAATAACAAGGAGACGAATCATGGCAGGAAGCGTGAACAAAGTCATTTTGGTAGGGAACCTTGGCGCCGATCCGGATGTCAAGAGTACTAAAGACGGTCGCCCGGTGGTTAATTTGAGTGTTGCAACCAGCGAAAGCTGGCGGGACAAAAACTCTGGCGAGCGTCGTGAAAAGACCGAATGGCATCGCGTGGTTTTGTTTTCCGAAGGGTTGTGCCGCATCGCTGAGCAATATCTGAAAAAAGGTTCGAAGGTCTATGTTGAGGGCCAGCTTCAGACCCGCAAATGGCAAGATGACAACGGAAATGACAGGTATTCGACAGAGGTTGTATTGCAGAATTTCGGCGGCACGCTGACCATGCTGGATAGCCGCAATTCTGGTGGTGGTTTCGAAGCTGTTGGCGGCGATTCGGGTGGCCCTGCACTAGCGCAGTCCGGCGGTTCGGGCATTGATGATGAAATCCCATTTTAAGTCGAATAACGCAACATTATCAATCTCATACAGCCTGCTGATATAGTCGGGTTTTAGTGTTCATTATACGGAAATTATGGTAGTTTTTAAGGCTATGTAGACGCACGTTTGTGCCGCAACCGAAAGAGCTAACTTGAGCGATAATAACGACGATAATACGCCTGTTGAGACAGATATTGCGGTACCCGAAGACGGTGATGAAAGTGGCAAAGCGCCACCTGCAACGCCGCCTGGTTCTGCTACCCCGGGTGGTCCCGGCGATGATGATGGCGGCGATATCAGCCCGGTAAGTATCGAAGAAGAGATGCGTACCTCGTACCTCGATTACGCCATGAGCGTGATTGTGTCACGCGCGCTGCCTGATGTGCGCGACGGTTTGAAGCCGGTGCATCGGCGTATTTTACATTCGATGAACGAAAATGGATATGACTACAATAAGCCGTATCGGAAATCGGCGCGCGTTGTAGGTGATGTCATCGGTAAATATCACCCGCATGGCGATCAGTCGATATATGATGCATTGGTACGCATGGCGCAGGACTTTTCGATGCGCTTGCCACTACTGGACGGGCAGGGCAATTTTGGCTCGGTCGATGGCGACCCGCCTGCCGCCATGCGGTATACCGAAGTGCGTATGGCAAAGCCAGCACATGCATTGCTCGACGATATCGACAAAGACACGGTCGATTTTCAGGATAATTACGACAATTCCGAGCGTGAGCCCGTTGTGCTACCAGCGCGGTTCCCGAATTTGCTGGTGAACGGGGCCAATGGCATTGCTGTAGGCATGGCGACCAATGTGCCGCCTCATAATCTGGGCGAGGTAGTTGACGGCTGTCTGGCACTGATCGACGATGCCGAATTGTCTGACGCTGCGCTGTTGGAGATTGTGCCGGGACCAGATTTCCCAACCGGCGGGCTAATACTTGGTGCTGTGGGCGCGCGATCTGCGGTTATGACCGGTCGCGGTTCGATTGTTATGCGCGGCCTTGTCACCATTGAGGCTAACAAAAAAGACCGAGAAGCCATCATCATCCACGAAATTCCCTATCAGGTAAATAAAGCCTCGATGATTGAAAAAATTGCCGAGTTAGTGCGGGAAAAAACCATTGAAGGCATTTCGGATCTGCGCGACGAATCTGACAGAGATGGCATGCGGGTTGTGATTGAGCTGAAGCGCGATGCCGTATCGGACGTTGTGCTGAACCAGCTATATCGGTATTCACAGCTGCAGACATCATTCGGTGCCAATATGCTGGCCTTGAACGGTGGCCGCCCGCAGCTGATGAACTTGCGCGAGATGCTGACCGCGTTTATCGCGTTCCGCGAAGAAGTTGTCACCCGCCGTTCCAAGTTTGAACTGAACAAGGCCCGCGATCGCGCCCATGTGCTTGTCGGGCTGGCGATTGCGGTAACGAATATTGATGAAGTTATTGCGCTGATCCGTAAGGCTCCATCGCCTGCTGATGCGCGTGTCCAGTTGATGGCGCGCGAGTGGCCGGCGGCCGACGTTGCAGATCTTGTGGCGCTGATTGATGACCCGCTGCATAAGGTGAACGCGGATGGCTCTTATCGGCTTAGCGAAACGCAGGCGCGGGCAATTCTTGAACTGCGTTTACAACGCTTGACGGCGATGGGGCGCGATGAAATTGGCGATGAACTGAAGCAACTGGGCGCGCAGATTTCGGACTTGCTTGATATTTTGCGTAGCCGTGCGCGCGTGATGGATATCATCAGGGGCGAGTTGGTCGCAACGCGCGCCGAGTTTGCTACCCCACGCCGTTCCGAGTTCATTGAGCATGATGGCGAAGTCGACGATGAGGCGCTTATTCCGCAGGAAGACATGGTGGTGACCGTGTCGCATGCCGGATATATCAAGCGTGTGCCGTTATCAACCTACCGAGCGCAACGCCGTGGGGGCAAAGGGCGCGCAGGTATGGCGACCAAGGATGAGGATTTCGTTACCCGCATTTTTGTCGCCAATACGCATCAGCCCGTGCTGTTTTTCTCGACAACGGGCATGGTTTATAAAATGAAGGTCTGGAAACTACCATTGGGTAGCCCGCAATCGCGCGGTAAGGCTTTGGTAAACCTGCTACCGCTTGATGCGGGGGAAGGCATTGCCGATATTATGGCGTTGCCGGCTGACGAAACGCAATGGTCCGAGCTTAATGCCATTTTCGCCACGAGTTTCGGCAATGTGCGACGCAATGAGCTGTCGGATTTTGTGCAGGTAAACCGTGGCGGCAAGATTGCGATGAAGCCCGACGAAGGCGAACGCATTATCGGTGTTGAAACCTGCGGGTATCATGATGACATTCTGTTAACAACGTCAGACGGGCGCGCAATCCGCTTTCCTGTCGATGCGGTTCGGGTGTTTCGGAGCCGTAATTCCACAGGCGTGCGCGGTATTAAGTTGGCAGCGGGTGCTGAGGTAATCTCGCTCGCTATTCTGCGTCACAGCGATGCGACGCCGGGCGAGCGTAACACATATTTGCGCCAAGCCGCCGCGATACGCCGAGCGGTGTCTGATGACAATGAGGTTGAGGTCGAAGACGTGGCGCTTGACGATGAGGAGGGTGATGAAACAACGTCGCTCTCTGCCGAACGCTATGCCGAACTGGGCGCTGCCGAGCAGTTTATTTTGACAATCAGTGCTAATGGCTTTGGCAAGCGGTCGTCAGCCTATGAATATCGTGTGTCCGGACGGGGCGGCAAAGGCATCATTGCCATGACGCTTACCGAGCGCAATGGAGACCTGCTTGCAGCATTTCCCGTTGAAGAAAGCGATCAAGTTATGTTGGTATCGGATAATGGTACATTGATCCGGTGCCCAGTTGACGATGTGCGTATTGCCGGGCGCAATACGCAAGGCGTGACAATATTCAAGACGGATGATGGCGCTACTGTGGTTTCGGTGGCGCGGTTGGGTGAAGCCAGCGATGACGAAGACGCTGAGGGTGATGATCAGCCAGCGACAGATCAAGAGGCAGGAGACGAGTAAATGGCACGCGTAGGATTTTATCCCGGCAGTTTTGATCCGATTACCGTCGGCCATATTGATATCATCAAGCGGGCTTTGACTATTGTTGACCATCTGGTAATTGCCATTGGCAAAAGCGCAACCAAATCGCCGCTATTTAAGTTGGAAGAGCGGCTTGCCATGATCGAAGAAGAAATTGGCCCCATGGCGGCGGCGCGCAGTGTGCGCCTCGATGTGACCAGCTTTGATAGCTTGCTTGTTGATGCCGCGCGCCAACACGATGCGCGTATTATTATTCGCGGTTTGCGCACGGCCGCCGACTTCGAATATGAAGCCCAGATGACGGCAATGAACCGTACTATGGCACCGGAAATCGAAACGGTTTTCTTGCCAGCATCGCCAGAGGTTGGCTTTGTATCTTCCACGCTTGTCCGACAGATTGCGGGCATGGGCGGGTCGGTTGAAAAATTCGTGCCGACCTCGGTTTTAAATAAAATTATTGCATTAAAATAAATATTTAACTGGAGTAAATCATGCGTCACTTTATATCCGCACTTTTCGCCATACTGGTTGTTTCTGGTTCGGTTTCCGCATGGGCTAACACCAATAGTAAGGAGACATTCATGTTGATGGAACTTAAAAGCGGGACAGTGAAAATTGCATTACGCGACGATCTCGCGCCGAACCACGTCGAACGGATTAAGCAGCTCATAACCGAAAAATTTTATGACGGTGTGGTGTTCCACCGTGTGATTGACGGTTTTATGGCGCAGACCGGCGACCCAACTGGCACAGGCATGGGCGGGTCTGATTACCCGGATCTGCGCGCCGAGTTTACCAGCGAACCATTCCAGCGGGGGACACTGGGTATGGCGCGTTCACAGCACCCTGATAGTGCGAATAGCCAGTTCTTTATCTGTTTTGAAGATGCGTCCTGGTTGAACGGGCAGTACACGGTATTTGGCGAAGTTGTCGAGGGCATGGAGCATATTGATGCGATCACGCGCGGCGAGCCACCTGCGGAGCCGGACCAAATAATTAGCCTCACACTTGCCGATTAAAAAATATGCAGGTCGATCTATTTGATTTTGACCTGCCGGAAGAGCTGATTGCCCTGCGCCCGGCTGTGCCGCGCGACAGTGCGCGACTTCTCTATGTCGGCGATACAGGCGATACCGGCGATCACACTGTTTCAGACCTGCCCGAATTTCTCAAAGAGGGCGACGTGTTGGTTGTGAACACAACGAAGGTTATTCCGGCACGTCTCACCGGTCGGCGTGTGCGGCGCGGAGTCGATGACAATACGCACAGTGGCGCAAAAATTGAAGTTACACTCACCGAGCGCAAGGGGCCGTTAGCTTGGCAATGTTTTTTGAAACCGGCGCGCCGTGTAAATGTTGGCGACAAGCTGGTGTTTGGGGACGCAGCGATTACCGTGGAAGCCGAGGTTACCGCCCGTGACGGCCCAGAGGCTGGCTTGATGTTTCATCTTGCTCCCGATGCAATGGAGGGCACATTGGCGCGTATCGGCGCGATGCCTTTGCCGCCTTATATTGCCGGTAAACGTTCACCTGACGCCCGCGATGTGGACGATTACCAAACCCTTTTTGCCGCCCATGAAGGGGCTGTGGCTGCGCCGACTGCGGGATTGCATTTCACGCCCGAACTGGTGGCACGCTTGCATGATAGAGGCATTGCGCTTGTTGATGTGACGCTGCATGTCGGGCCGGGCACATTTTTGCCGGTCAAAGTCGACGATACACGATCGCATGTTATGCATAGTGAGTGGGGGGAGGTATCGGCTGCAGCCGCCGCACAGATTAACGCAGCAAAGGCTGGTGGTCATCGGGTGATATGTGTTGGCACGACGGCGTTGCGGCTTATCGAAAGCGCATGCTCGGAAATTGGGCGTATTTCGGCTTTTCGAGGCGATACGGATATTTTCATCACGCCCGGTTATGCTTTCCGAATGTGCGATTTACTGGTGACAAACTTTCACTTGCCGCGGTCAACGCTGTTTATGCTGGTATCAGCGTTTTCAGGCCTTTCGGTTATGCAAAACGCCTATGCAACGGCGATCGAGAAGAAATACCGGTTTTACTCATATGGCGATGCATGCCTGTTAACGCGGCGCGAGGTATCTGGTGAAGTTTGAGCTTCAAAATTCTGATGGTTCAGCGCGGCTTGGCCGCATTGATACGCCACGTGGCAGCATCCGCACGCCAGCCTTTATGCCGGTTGGTACGGCTGGCACAGTTAAGGCTATGTATCCCGATCAGGTGCGCGATCTGGGTGCTGATATCGTGCTGGGAAATACCTATCATTTGATGTTGCGCCCGGGCGCCGAAGAAGTGGCTGCCTTGGGTGGCTTACAGCAGTTCATGCAATGGGATGGCCCAATACTTACCGATAGCGGCGGGTTTCAGGTGATGTCGCTGGCGAAGCTTGCCAAGATGAGCGAAGATGGCGTGCGCTTCCAGAGCCATATTGACGGGCGTGATTACATGCTGACGCCCGAACGCAGCATCGAAATTCAAACGCTGCTCGGTGCCAATATTCGTATGGTGCTGGATGAATGTACCGCGTTTCCCGCAAGCCATAAGGTTGCCCAAACCTCAATGCATTTATCGATGCGGTGGGCGGCGCGTTCGAAGGACGCGTTTGCAAGCTACGATGCCGGTGAGGGCGATGCGCTGTTTGGCATTGTGCAAGGTGGTGTGTATGAGGAATTACGCCACGAAAGTGCGGCGGCGCTTACTGACATTGGCTTTGACGGCTATGCCGTTGGTGGGTTGGCAGTGGGCGAAGGGCATGAGGAAATGTGTCGGGTATTAGACTTCACGACACCGGTTTTGCCGCAAAATACGCCACGCTATTTGATGGGTGTCGGGACACCGTATGATCTGGTGCAAGCCGTCGCGCGCGGCATCGACATGTTTGATTGTGTAATGCCAACCCGCGCAGGCAGGCATGGGCTGGCTTATACACGGCGCGGCAAGGTCAATCTGAGAAATGCACGCCATGCAAATGACCCGCGTCCGCTAGACGCACAAAGCGATTGTCCGGCGGCAAGCACATATAGTCGCGCCTATTTGCATCACCTGTTTAAATGCAACGAATATCTCGGCCCGATGTTGCTGTCGTGGAATAATCTTCATTATTATCAACAATTAATGGCGGGCATGCGGACCGCAATTGGCGCAGGCAAATTTCAGGATTTTATTGCTACATTTGAGCGCGACCAGGCGCAGGGCGATATTGCACAGCTAGACTGATTTCTTGACAATTTTTATGGGTCTGTCAGCCTGAAGAATGACAAAACGTAATAACAAAAAGGTTTGATTATGACGTCTGAAGCTAGTCCACGCGTGGTGTCCCTGCTACCCAGCGCGACAGATATTATTGCGGCTTTGGGTGCGCAAGACCTTCTCGTTGGGGTAAGCCATAGTTGTGACGATATGTGGTCACATCTGCCGGTTCTGACCAGCACGCTCATCGACAAGAATGCGTCTGCTGCTGAAATAGACGCACAAGTGAAATCGCAGCCCGGCCCGCTTTATGCGTTGGACATTGATCAGCTTGAAACGCTTGCGCCCGATATCGTCATAAGCCAAGACCTGTGCGATGTCTGCGCGGTGCCATCGGGGGATGTCGAAGATGCACTTCAATCGCTATCCAGCGCGCCCGCGCTTGTGACATTAGCCCCGTTTCGTCTGGCCGATATTCCCGACTGCTTTGCCCAGATTGGTTTGGTCATCGGGCAGGTGGGGGCAGCGGAAACCTTACAAGACCGTTGGCGCGCGGCACTCGCACCTTATCGCGATTGCTTTATCGATTACGGTCTTTCTATTGCGTTTCTCGACTGGCTGGATCCGCCCTTTGCCGCCGGACACTGGGTTCCCGATATTATCAATTGGACAGGGTGTCGCTCGGCGCTAGCCCAAGCGGGCCAGCCATCGCACGAAATCACATGGGACGCGGTGCGCGACAGCGGCGCTGACATCATCATGGCGGCGTGCTGTGGGCAATCTGAGCACACGGCGCACGCAGCAGGCCAGACAGTGCCGGATGATTTACACGTCCACATTCTGGATGGTGCAAAGCATTTCTCCAGGCCATCGCCAACGATTATGGAAAGCATGCGCTATTTTGCTGATACGATTGAAGCGCTACGGGCGTGAGACACCACCAGCCATGACAGCCAGTTAATAAACTCATTATGGCGCAGTGCCATGTCCAGCACATCTTCGTCAACGCCGAGAGACCAGCGTAAGTCGGCACGCATGGGGGCGTCGTTCAGGTTCGCACAGTCGTCGATGAATTTTTGTAGCGCAGCGTCATGTGCAATCAAGCCTTCCTCAATCAGGCCGCCGCCCCGAAATTCAGCCAGCGCGGCGATTTCACGAAAGTCATATTCCGGATGATATTGCAGGGCGAAAAACCGTCCTTTTTGATGAAAAATATCGGCCGCTTGAATATCGGTGATTGCATTGGCGGCTAAAATGGTGCCGGACCCTGGTAGGCTGGCAACCGTGTCGAAGTGGCTGGTAAATCCGTCAAAGGTAGGGTGGGGGCGACCCGCAAATAATGGATGCGCGCGCCCCGCCTTGGTGAGCGTGATTTTGCGGGCGAGGCCAAACTCACGGCCATTTGGGTTTTTGTGGCAGGTGCCGCCCGCGGCGACCGCGGCGAGTTGCAAGGCCCAGCATGAACCAAAAGCGGGTATGCCGCGCCGGTATCCTTCGCGGGCCAATTCGATTTGTGCTGCTACCTCTGGAACATCGTGAAAAATGGTGAGGCTTGAGCCCGTCCAGAGCATAGCGTCATAGCTGTCGAGATCATCAATGCGCGTCTGTGGATCAGCGGGGTGGACAATGTCAGTTGTCGCATCGGGCAGGTGATGCATCAGCATATTGCGGTATAGCGTGCCCGCTTCAGTTGCACCTGCGGCGGCAAGGGCAGCGCGGCCATCTTTGTCATAAGCGTCTAGGATTAAAAATCGGGGCATATGTGTTCAAACAGGGCGGCAACCCTCGATCGTGACCCGGTACATGAGCCGTTCAAAGGCTTGGTAATCATCGACCGCATAATGTTGCATGCAGCGATTGTCCCATATGGCAACGGCGTTAGGTGTCCACCGGAAGCGACAGCAGAATTCGGGGCGCGTCGCGTGCACAAAAAGGTAATCGAGGAGCGCACGGCTCTCAGCTTTCGACATGCCTTCTATCCTTAGAGTGAACATGTCATTGACATAGAGTGCTTTGCGACCGGTTTCGGGATGCGTGCGAATGACCGGATGAACAACCTCTTCAAGAATACTGTCGTCCCAGCTATAGGTGATTGCGGTCTTCTTTTCATATTTTTCTTGTGTGCCGTCGACCGTATAGGCCTCGGAAGCTGAGTGCACGGCCTGCAGGCCCGTGAGCAGTTCTTTCATCGTGTCAGATAGCGCGTCATAGGCGAGATACTGGTTGGCAAATAACGTGTCGCCACCAAAGGGTGGCACGGTTTTACTGTACAGCACGGAACCCATGCTGGGTGTCTCAAAAAATGAATTATCAGTGTGCCAGCCCGTACCGAATGAGGCGCTTTCACCGGCGGGTTTGAGTACTTTCGTAATCCTCGGATTTTCATCCATGCCATCGACAATCGGATGAACTTCCAGCGGTCCAAAGCGGTTGGCAAATGCCACCTGCGCATCAAGCGATATGTTCTGATCGCGAAAAAATAGCACGCCATGGTCGAGCAGCGCCGTATGCACCTGATCAAATTCGGCGTTAGACAGGCTATCGAGACTTACACCAGTTATTTCCGCGCCGCATGCGCCCGTGACTTGTTCAATATTCATGTCGAAACCCAATTTTAACCTAAATTCGAGCCAATCTCACGTCGACCCCCTATTACTTATTTTACTTAGGCTACAATTTTTTTCAAAATACCACTAAACGTCGCCAGTGTCTCTTCTTGGTGAAAAATTCGTCCGCGAACAAAAACAAGGCTGCGCGTATTGCGGGTTACTTCGCCATCGGCATAAACCGGTGTGTCGGGGGCCACACCCTTTAAAAACTCGGTTTGGCACGACACGGTGACGGCGTTCAGCTCGCGCAATTCGTCGCTGGCAATCACAAATAGTGCATAATCTGCAAAAGACATCAACATGCCACCATGCAGAAAGCCGCCGCCATTCATATGCCGCTGTTCAGGAATAAACGCTGATAAGTGACGACCGGTTGAGGGCATCATTTTCATGTAAAACGGACCGGCGTGATCCTCAAATGGCTCGTCGTCGCCCCACTTTGTGTAACCATTAAGAATTTCGGGAATGTCAGACACACATTTCTCCTTTAAGCTGGTGTGCACGATAAGAATCCGTCGCCATTGTCGCAAGCAGATTTTCTGGTTTACCCGGTATTTTCGACACGTGGCGGTAAGCGCAAAGGGGAGGGATTATGGAAGAGCTTTTCGATTTCTCAGGAAAGGTGTCTTTGATCACTGGTGGATCGCGTGGGCTTGGGCGGCAAATGGCATTGGCTTATGCCGCGCGGGGGGCTGATCTGGTGATTGCGAGCCGCAAATTAGAAAACTGCATCAGCGTTGTCGATGAAGTCGAAGCGATGGGGCGCAAAGGGCTGGCTATCTCGGTTGATGCCACCCAGTGGGATGATATGGACCGTTTGGCCGATGCAGCTTACGCGGCGTTCGGGAAGGTCGATATTTTGGTCAATAATGCTGGAAAGTCGCCAGCAATCGCGAGCCATGAAATAACCGAGCGGCAATTCGACGGTGTTGTCGACCTAAATTTCAAAGGCCCGTTTCGGCTGGCGGCAAATATTGGACGCCGCATGGCAGACGCCGAAGGGGGGGTCATTATCAATATTTCGTCAATGGCGGCGGTGAAACCGGTAACCGGCGTTGTGCCTTACTCGGGTGCCAAGGCTGCGCTTAACGCAATGACCGTATCATTGGCCCATGAGTTTGGTCCGAAAGTTCGTGTTAACGCAATACAGGCAGGGCCATTTCTAACCGATATTTCGAAAGCGTGGCCGGAAGAAATGCGGAGAAAAGCTGCCAATGCACTGGGGCGACCGGGCAATCCTGAGGAAGTGATTACGACTGCACTTTATCTTGCGAGCGCGGCATCCAGTTTCGTGACGGGTGCAATTGTGCCATGTGACGGCGGATGATTTTGTTTTGAAAGGCCAGCATTTCGGCTAGGCTTTGGGTAGGGGGCAAGATGACATCTAGTACAAAGACAAAAAGTGACGTGACATTATGGGGCGCCGGCACAGCCCGCACATTACGGCCAATATGGGTGGCCGAAGAATTGGGGCTGGATTATACGTTGAACGCCATCGGACCACGCACCGGCGAAACCCAAACTGACGCGTTCACAGCCCTAACCCGCAAACAGAAAATACCATTTATGCAGGCAGGCGCGGTAAGCCTGTCCGAAAGCCTCGCCATTTGCCGATATTTGCAACAGGCATTTACTGACGGTGGCTTAGCTGTGTCACACATGCCGCATGATCGAGCCAAGGAAGATGAGTGGTGCTGCTACATTTATGGTGAGTTGGATGAGACAAGCCTTTACGTGATGCGACGTCACTATGATTTGACGGATATTTATGGCGATGCGCCAGAGGCGGTAACGGTGTGCCGGGCATATCTTCAGCGCCAGTTTGCGGTTATTGATGCGCATCTTGCCGTGCGGGAAACCCTGCTCGATATTGGATTTGGCCTTGCCGATATTATGCTGGTGTCTTGTCTTGATTGGGCTGTTTTCTATGGTGAGGAATTGCCGAAAAACATTCAGGCTTATAAGAAGCGTCACGCCGCACGGCCGGCGTTTAAAAAAGCAATGCAAATAAACTACGCGAATTTACCGGAGGTATTGGATGGGACCGCTTGATGGAGTGAAAGTGCTGGATTTGACTAGCATGGTATCGGGACCGGTATCGACAATGATGCTGGCTGATCAGGGCGCTGAAGTTATTAAAATCGAACCGATAAATGGTGAACAGGTACGCCACATGGCGGCACCGCATAATGGTGTTAATCCGGTTTTCTATTCGTGTAATCGGGGTAAGAAATCCGTGGCGCTCGATCTTAAATCGGATGCTGGTAAAGAAATATTGATGAAACTGGCAGACGAAGCGGATGTATTTATACAGAACTTCCGCCCGGGTGCGATTGACCGCATGGGCTTCGGGGAAACCGTATTACGCGCGCGCAATAAAGACCTTATTTATGTGTCAATCAGCGGGTTTGGTGAGGAAGGGCCTTACGCGCAAAGCCGCGTCTATGATCCAGTTATTCAAGCCCTTACCGGTGCCACAGATATCCAGGCAGACCGTGTGTCGGGGCGCCCGCAAATGTTTCGGATAATTATTGCCGATAAAGTAACCTCGCTAACGGCAGCGCAGGCCATGTCATCGGCGCTTTATGCGCGCGAGAAAACAGGCAAGGGCCAGCATGTACGCCTTTCGATGCTTGATACGATGATTGCGTTTTTCTGGCCGGAGGGCATGGCGGGGCTTGTGTATGGTGAAAAAGAATTTGATGTCAGGAAGTTACAGGGAACAATGGATCTGATATATAAGACAAAAGATCGTTATATTACGGCTGGCGCGGTGTCGGATTCTGAATGGTCGGGCATGTGTCGTGCGCTGAAACGCGAAGACTTTTTGGAAGACGAACGCTTCAGTACATCTGCGGCGCGTGTCGTTAACGCCGAGGAGCGCAAAAAATTGACCGGTGACGAGATCGAAAAATGGGATAGCGCTGAACTATTACAACGTTTTCAAGAAGAAGGCGTTCCATCGGCACCATTGCTTAATCGGATGGAGCTTATGGCGCATGATCAAATTCTGGCTAATGACAGCATTGAGCGCGTGGTGCATGAAGGGTTTGGCGAAGTGCGTCAGGCACGCCCGGCCGCACATTTCGACCAAACGCCAAGCGCCATTCAAGGCCCAGCTCCTAAACTGGGTGAACATGGGCGCGAAGTATTGGCTGAAATCGGATATGACACAAATGAGATCGACGCGCTCATCTCAGCAAAAGTTTTGGCAGTGTCATAATGCTTGGAGCGCAATAACAATGATGGCAGGGTTTTTGCCCGTTCACTTTTTGGGATAGCCGACTAAGGTGTGATGATGATGCCTTCTTCAGCGCGTAGGTCGCCTTTGACGACACGCGCGTAAATATCCGCAAAAGCTGCGAGGCCTTGTGTCTCGTGAACATCCATCCAAACACGCGCATGCTGCATGCCACCTTCAAGAAAGCCTGCGACTTTTTGGTTGAATGACGTCGCGCCCCATTCTTTGGCGCGCATAGCAATATGCCCAGGCGCAAAAAACATGGCGCTACGATCGCGAATTAGCTGGGCAGCCGCCGGATCGTCTTTGGTTGAACTATCGTCCCAATGCGTCAGTCCGACATTGTGGCACCACAGCATATTGTCCCCAAGCAAGCCGTGGACGGCGCCAATGACCGCACGATTGCCCGACATATCGACAAGCAGGGAGGGGCGGTTTTCGATTTGCTCAAGCTGGTCATAACCCAACACTGTGTCATAAACCCCGACTTTCTCGACAAATCCGGCATTGCCCGGCGATGTGAGCCCGACGACTGCCGGGCGCACGCCCTCAATTTGTGCCAAGCCATAAGCCATTCCTATTGCCGTTTTGGAAGAGGCTGACAAAACGACAAGTTGCTCTGCACCGCGAAAATCTTCCTCCTGCAGGGCATCACAAAGACAAAAAGACGTGCCGTAAAGCGGGTTCAACAGCGCTCGAAGATTATCTTGTGTCGGATTGCCAACGGCGCCGCCAAGCCGGTCATAGTTATTATAAACAGCCGGTAGGTCGGCGCGATGTGCCGCGCCGTCAACCAGCCGATCATCGGCAATCCGATCGGGTTGCATTTTCAAATAATTCGCCATCGGGAAATAACCATAAAAACGCTCGCCCACGCTGATCGCATCGTGATGAGAAACAACCACTTCGGCAAACCCCCACACCGGCACGATGCCCCAATCTTCCGCGCTATCGCCAGCGTTTAAGGCTGGTGGAAAAAACTGCCAGTAGCCGATTTGCTCGCCGATCGCACCATAGGTCACATTGTTTGCGGTAAACGAAAATCTTTCGACTTTGACGAGGATTTCGCTATCTCCTAGGTCAAAAGCATCAGCCTGATCTCCTGAAGCGACCAATCGCGTTTGAGTAATATCGTTCTTGTGGACTTGAAATTGGACCATTTTTGGTTCCCCCCAATATCGATTTAGAGCGCGCTTGCTAGTTCCATTAATTTGCCAACGGCTTTTGGCGCATTGTCACGCAAGCGCATCAATATTGCCATTTTTTCCTGATCATCGCAGTCTACACCATGGGTCAGTTTCGAAAAGCCGTCCAGCCTGTTTTCGCGTATCCAGCGTCGAAGTGTGTCATCTTGCGACCAAGTGAACTGGTTCATCATGGCGGCGAGCGTCATATGGACAAAATCTTCAGCTGTATTAGGAAGCGGCACAACGCTGCAAAGCTTGTTTTTTTCTTCTTCATCCGTGTAATGCGCATCGACATAGGCAATCATAGAGCCGCTGAAAACCGGCATGAATGAGCGCACGGTCTGGGGCGTGATAATATTGCCGTCAAATACCGGCTTGGGCTCCATTGTCTTCATGGTGCGCGACAGGCTGGCCGAGCAATCAATGTGCAGAATATCTGGCGCGGTCTCAATTTCGCCGTCTTCCAGAAAAATGCAGTCGCGTTCAAGCGCTGTGACACGCCCCATGCGCACGACATTTTTAATACGGCGCAGTGCTTGCAGTTCAGCTTGCGAGATCGTCGCGGCATGAAACATTGTGGGCTTGATTGTTTCGTCAAAGCGGACAACACAGCCTGCGGCCTCAAGACGGGCATACATATCGTCAAGGTCTGCAGCACCCGCAATGGCTTCGAATTGGTTGGCCTGATTGCCAAATGTGCTGGCGAAAAACTCAGGTGCCGGTTGTGCAAATTCGCGCGGCAGCATCCATGAATCGCGGGGCATAATCCACCGTATCGCGTCAGGTTCGACGCCGGTTTCAAGCAACCAGAGACATGCGTCCATCCCGGTTTTGCCCGACCCTATGACAACAAATGCACGCGGAGCTTCTTTCAGGTTGGGCAGGTTGTTGAGCGGCATGAACTTTACACCATCTGCAATAGTAAATGCTGGTGTGTGCTCAGCGGGCACGTCTACGGTCAGGCGCGTGGCATCGACAAATTTTTTATACTTCACTGTTGTTTCGCGCCCGTTTGTGATGGATTTAAAAACTCCGTCTCCGCGATATTCCGACATTGGGAAATAACGCACGCGCCCGCTTGGGAGGAGGGTTTGCTGCATAACATCGTCGAAATAGGCATTAACTTCCGGGCCGGATGCGAGATCGTAAAGCCCCTTATTCATGCCAACCTGATCTTTTTCAAACCGGCTCAATTCGCGCGATGCAACACCAAAAAACGCTGATGGCTGATGTAAGCGCACGAAGGGGTAGGCGACGTTCCAATGACCACCGGGCTTGGCATGACGATCGACCATGATCATATCTGCCTTGGTTTCGCTCACTAAGGTGTCGGCAAATGCCATGCCCATCGCGCCTGCTCCTGCGATAAGATAATCGGTTTCTAAAACATCATCACGCATCGGTATTCCTCTACTGTGTCTCTAGGGCATATAGGCCTCTATGCTGTCCCAGCAAGGGCTGAAGTGGGATCAACTTTGGACCAGAATATTTGGGTAAAATAACCCCAGATACTTGCTATTATAGGGGGCACCAAAAGGAGTGGTCATGCAGCAACAAATCATCATCGATCAGCAATTTAATGGCCCGCCGCACTCGGGCAATGGTGGTTATGTCGCGGGCGCGTTTGCAACGGCTGTCGGGGCCCCTTGCGAGGTGACGCTTATAAAGCCACCGCCTTTGGACACGCCGCTTGATATAAGGCCCGAGGCCGATGCGACATACGGGCTATATGCTGGCGATGACATCGTTGCGAAGGCGCGCGAGACGCAGCCACGCGACAATAAATTGCCGTTTGTTGCCTATGAAGCTGCTATTGAGGCAGGGCGGCGCGGGCTAAAAACCCGCGAAGCGACGGATGTGTTTACATCCTGTTTTGTTTGTGGACCGGACCGGGAACCGGATGACGGTTTGCGCCTGTTTGCTGGTGACGTGTCGGCACCTTCCGGCAGCGAAAGTGCAGGACATGCGGCAGTTGATTGGCAGCCATCAGCGGCGTTTTCCCATGACGGGACGCATATCGCGCCTGAATTCGTCTGGTCGGCTTTGGATTGCCCGTCTGCAGCAGCCATTGGTGTTGCGACCGGCGAAGCGCAGTCGATTTTGCTAGGCCGGCTTGATGTGGGGATATCGCGTGTGCCAGCGGTCGACGAGCGCTGTGTGATTGTTTCTAAAATGTCAGGTCAGGAACGACGGAAGATCTTCAGCGACGTGTCATTATTCTCACAACGGGGCGAGGTGTTGGCCAGCGGTTTGGCAACTTGGATCGAGGTTTCCTTCGATTAGCGAGTGTAATTCGGCACGGAGTTCCGTTGAGGGCTGGTGTGACAAAATAGGACTTGCGCTGAAACGGTGGAAACGGTAGGTACCAGTCGCAGTGGGCCCGTAGCTCAGGTGGTAGAGCAACTGACTTTTAATCAGTGGGTCGAAGGTTCGAATCCTTCCGGGCTCACCATTTTTACTCCTAAATAGAAAAAGCATCCTTGAGCGTAATCGCCAGTTTGCGCGTGACTAAACGAAACATTGCTTTTAGGCTAATCGCTATAATGCGTAACATGGTCGTGGAGGGAATGTTATGGATGCTAAACAGCAGCGGGAGCTGATTAGGGATATTAAGAGAACGCCCGATCTAGCACACGCTTTCAGCGTGCCAAAAATGGCTTGGCCAACAATCGCGGTTCTGTTCATAAGTTTTATTGGGTTTGCACTGTCGTGCTATACAATGATTGTCGGCCTGCTTAGCCCGTTTATAACGGTGCCGGTGGGCGCGTTTTTTGTATTTTGGAGCTTTACGCCCCTGCACGAAGCTGTACACCGCAATTTGTCTAGTATTAATTGGGTGAATGACACGATTGGTACGATAAGCGCACAATTGCTTCTGCCTGGTTTTAGCACATCTTTGTATCGGTTTTTGCACGTGACACATCATGCGCGCACAGGGCAGGCAGATGACCCCGATTTAAAATTCACGCACGACAACCTTCTTTATTGTTGGTTCAACTCTGCATTTTTAGACATTCTGTGGACGCGGTTCTATTTTTCTGTTTGGAACGAGCGCCCGACGGCAGAGCGAGCACGCTTCGGACTTGGGTTGTTTTTGTATCTCACAATGTTTGGTGTCGCCTTCACATCTCCTTATGCTGTCGAGTTTACGCTGGCGTTTCTGCTTCCCATGCTGTTGGGGCGCGTGATTACAGTGTATTTGTTCGCTACAATTCAGCATAGACGTGGGCATGAGCAGCGTGTCGACCCAATCGGGGCAACATCGATACAAGATGTTCATTCGCGCTGGTGGAGGCACCTTTTTATGCTGGGGCAATCGCAACACTTGATCCACCACATGTATCCTGGCGTGCCTTGGTATAAATACAGCCCTATTTGGCGGGCTGCACAAACAAAAATACCGTCAGAGAGTATACGACCAAGCAGTTATCTTTCACGCAACCAAACGTGATAAGTTATATGCGATAAGCCAAGCGCGATAAGTATCGTGCTCTGTCGTAAGCATTAGCCAGTTGCAAAGCGGGCTAAATGCTGAGGTCGTCAATATTGTAATCTTTTAAGCTGGCGCGGGCCTGTTCATCCCAGACGAAATCCTCGTCATTGTTTTCAAACGGCTGATAGACATAAGGTGTTTCATCGGCAAAACGCTGCTGGCGAGCACTGATTGCATATCCGATCACTCGCGAGCGGCGCGCGACAACTTCAGCGTCAAATACCTGCTTATCGCTATGAATGCCGCCACCGGCAACACCCAGCACGGAACTGCGTCGGTGAAATCCAAAATTAACCGTCACGCGCGGTTCGAAGCCGCTATTGGGAAATGAGCCGTGCAGTAATTGTCGGTTGCAAATAACGACATCGCCAGGGTTGCACACGATTGGAACGGCACCTTCGAGGCGCTCGCTGCCGGATTTCTCTACGAGTTCGGCAATGTCTAGTTTGCCTTGCTTGTGCGTGCCCGGCAAAACCCAAACGCCGTTTACCGCCGTACTGCCGTAAACCTGAGCCATGAAGTTAAAGCCGTGAATATCTTGATCGAAATCCGGGCTGTCCCAATGGGTTACGCCGTCTTGGTGCCAAGATACAGCCGCACCTATGCCCGGGTCTTTAATGAACAGGGCCTCGTTGAACGGCGCGAAATCAGGACCATTTATGTTCTCAGCGACCCGCAACAATTGCGGATGGCCGTAAACCCGCAAGCAGGCCTCGGAAAACTGCAAAGAGCCGAGCAAAATAAATGGAGCGGCTTCGGGCGTGTCGTCTTTTGCTTCTGGCTCGAACATTTTGACTTCGTGGCGGCCATTGGCTAATGACGTGCCGCCAAGCGGGTCGCCCAGTGGTTTTGACCAGACAAGATTGAGCGCTTTATGACCTGCGCCCAATGCCGGTTCACCGCGATGATTTTCCTTGCTATCCGGCCCGGTTGGGAATTTGTCGCGCATGGCCTGCAAATCAGCCTTGATGTCGTCTAATTCGTCTTCCGCCAATACGTTTTCAAAGATGTAAAACCCATAGCGGGCATAGGCTTGGCGAATTGCATCATCCAGCGTGCCGTCGGCGTTAAACCGAATGGGGCCACGATTATCGAGCTGCAGAGCGCGCGCTTCGCCGTCTATTAGATATGCGCGCATGGCTTGTTCGTCTGCTCCGTAGTGACGCGCGCATGCGTCGATTGATTTGGATATATTTGCAACCATATTGTTTTCCCCCCGATAACGTACAACATTTTAAACGCTTTGCTGCCATGCGCAAGACACGTCGCCAGATTGTAAGGATGCATGGAAACTTGGAAACTTGGAAACAATCGAGAAAACGGTTTCCTGGCCGCTTGCATAATTTTATTGAAGGAACCGAAGTTCAGATTAAGCTAGTATCATGCATCTACTTGGGCGAACACTTACGGGGATCGGATTTCAAGTGGCTTTTTTTGCCGCGCTGATGTTCTTACCGATCGGCACGTTTGACTGGCCGGCAGCGATAATTTGGTTGCAGGTTTTCGCGGCAATATCCGTGCTATCTGGCTTATATCTTTTGTCTGTGCGCCCGGAAGCTGTCGAAGCACGCATGCGGGCGGGGCGCGAGGCGCAAACTCCGGCCGACCGTTTGGCATTTGGCTTTATGTCTTTGGCACTGACATTACCATTGGTTGTCGCATCGCTGGATGTCTTCTACTGGCAGCTTGTGGCGCAACCTAGCGCGACGTCGCAAAAGCTCGGCATGGCGATTTTTCTGGTCGGATTTATCGTCGTCCTGCTGGCCATGCTGCATAATGAGTTCGCCGCGCCGACCGTCCATATTCAGGAAGCTGCGGGGCACAAGCTGGCTGATGGCGGTATTTACGGTTATTTACGCCACCCGATGTATACAGGCTTTTTATTATTCACTTCGGGCACAACATTGTGGTTGGGCAGCACGGTAGCCACCGCCTTAGCCGCAATTATGCTGACGATCAGCATTATTTATCGCATTGGTATTGAAGAAGCGACTTTGCGCATCGAGCTTCCCGGTTATGATGATTATACACGACGTGTGAAGACACGCTTTTTGCCGTTTATCTATTAGAACTGCGCAACTAATAGACCGTTTTTTTGTGGTTGTTTCGGTCGTTTGACCATGGGCCGGTTGTTCCTTGTGACTTGACCTAAATGGCGATTGGGCGCACTGTAGACATAAGAAGAATGCAAAACTTGGAGGGGTGGCGTGTTTCATTACAAACCTAAGTCGGTCGATGACATCGTTATCCGCGATTTTTCCTTCAGTTTTCCCGATGATATCGACCCCAAATGGATTCCAAACCAGCGGGTGCGGAGCCACTTTTTCAACGGTGTTTCGCTGACAATGCCATATCTTGAGCCGTTTTTGGTCAAAACCGGCAAGGAAACTGCGCGGCACGTTACGTCGCCGGAATTACTGGAAGATATTCGTGGCTTTTGCGGACAGGAAAGCCAGCACTATAAGTGCCACCGTCGGCTCAATGAATTGCTGAAGGTAAATGGCTATCCCGAACTTGCCGATGTCGAATCGCGCATGGATGCTTCGTGGAAGAAACTAATGGGTGAAACGCTGGAGCGGCGTCTGGCATATTCTGCTGGTTTTGAGTGCATGACCAACGGTTTTACTCGGTGGATGATTAAGAAACGGCTGCAGCTTTTCAAAAACGCCGACCCGTACATCACATCTTTCTGGCTGATGCATATGATTGAGGAGACCGAGCATAAAACGGTCGCGCTTGATTGCTATATGGCTTATTCGGGCCGCTTTTGGCCGCGCTTTTTCGGTGTCTTCCGTGGCTCGTGTGACGTCATTGGCTGGGGCATGGTGGCTATGTTCGCCATGCTTAAGAAAGACGGCAAGCTTAAAAACCCGCTGACATGGCTCGAACTTGGCCGCGAATTGTTCCAACTGGCGATCAATGTTGGTCCGTTTTTGCTGCGCGCACTGGTGCCGGGCCATGACCCGCGCCACGAAATAGATCCGGCATGGATGCGGCAATGGATTGACGGCTATGCGTTATTGCCGAACGACCAACCCTTGCCGCTTATCGATACTCGGCATCCCGATATGCCTGTTCCATTTGGGAGCGTAAAACATCAATAATTAATTCTCGGGGAGGGGAAAAAGATGGAACTTTATCAGAAGTTAATGATTGGACACGGTCTTCTCGTAACCTTCGTGTCGTTGCTGGCTGGATTTATGCTCATCTTCAAACTGGTCGGCGGGCTGGAAATCTGGCCAGGTAACATTGTGCCGATCAGCGTTTATGGTACGTCCGAAGGCTGGGTGCGTGCGCATACAGGGGGGCTGACGAATGGCCTGCTGGTGGTGATTTTTGCCCTCGCGCTACCCAAACTTGATCTCAGCGCAGTGATGAACCGGTTTTGCGCTTGGGGTCTTATATATGTCGCGTGGTCATTCACGATTTTCTACTGGATTGGCAATGCAGTTGGCAATCGCGCTCTAACCATGGGAGATAACCCGATGGGTGAGAGTAGCCTGTTGAGCCTAGTTGGGTTTTTGCCCGGACTGCCGAGCATATTTTTGGCACCCATTATTCTGTATATTGGCGCACGCGCGGCTTTGCGTGGACTTAAAGATTAGCGACCCACGTGCCCCATGAAATGTGCCCAACGAAAAATGGCGCCGGTTTTGACCGGTGCCATCCAGCTATTTTGAAAAAGCCGGTTAGTCGGCCTTTTTAGAACCCAAGATTACGGCCGGAATGATCGTCAGAACAACAGGTTGAAGACGATAACCAATGGCCTTGGTGAAGCTGGGTCAGTGCCGCCATACCGGGCAAAAAAATTCATATCGCCAATGGCAATGCTGGCGGTGCTCTATAGTTGCCAGATTTGAAGTTCGGTGATTTCCATAATATTTCCCCTCATGGTGATCGAAATAACCACGCAGAGGCTAGGTCGGAAAATCGTGATGCCTCGACCCAAAAACCTTTGGGGTTTTTTGTTACCGCGCCCAAAATTCGGTCAGTACAGGTGCGACGCTTTTCGTGCGGATCGACATGCCCCAATGTCCAATATCTTTCTCAATATGCAAGGTGCCACCCCAGCGCGACACGAACCGTTCGCCCACAGCCAGCGGCACGAAGGGATCTTTCTCCCCCCAAATAAGGAGTTTTTTTGCTGGCAGATTTTCCAACTCTTTTTCCCAGACGCCCAGTCCCCGCAGGCCCGCAGCCGACCTGTATAGCTGCAATATCGACCGCTTCATCGTGGCATCAAAAGCGCTGGCTTCATGCGTGGCGAGATCCTCCGGCAATCCCTGTTCCATGAGTGACTTTTTCATAGTGCCGGAGTTGCTGATAGCCATGAATAATTCACCAATTACGGGTGTTGCCCACATCCAGGCAAATAAGTGACCGCGATACGCGCCATCGATTGCTGCGCCGCCAAACACCAACGATTTAATCAAGTCTGGTCGCAGGCTTGCTACGCGCGCCGTTAAAATGGCACCCCAGTCATGGCCCACCAAATTGATAGGCCCGCAATGTGCGTCGACAATGCGCTCAAGTTCACCGATTAACCAAGTGGCATAGTTCGATTTGGTGGTTTTGAAGCCAGCCGGAACCAAACATCCGAAACCGGGCAGGGACAATGTCTCGTACTCAGTTGGTGACAGCCCCAATTCAGTGATCAATGGTGTCCACATATGTGCCGTGTCTGGTACGCCGTGCAAAAAAACTTTCATGGTCATCTCTTTCACTTTGCTGGTAGGGGAAAGAAATTTCCCGACATCACGTTTGATCCTAGACATTCGTTATAATTTAATGAATATACAGCGATGTCCGCCGATAAAAAATTTGTTTTAGGAAACGACACCCGCTTTTTTTATGGGCTTGGCGCCGCGCCATACGGCATTAAAGACAATGGCTTCAGCTATTTTCTTCTGATTTTCTATTCGCAAGTTCTTGGCTTATCGCCGGTTATGACCAGTGCCGCGTTATCGATTGCTATCATCGTTGATGCGATTACCGATCCAATAATCGGCTATATTTCTGATAATTGGCGCTCGCGCTGGGGGCGTCGTCATCCGTTTATGTATATGGCTATTATTCCGATATGTGTGAGCTATGCGTTTATGTGGAACCCGCCCGCAGATGTCATCCAATCGCAGCAGAGTCTTTTTGTGTATTTGGTCGTCATGGCTATTTCGGTGCGCATTTTTCTTACCTTTTTCGAAGTGCCAAACACGGCGCTCATCTCCGAACTTACAGATGATTATGACGCGCGGACGCAGCTTATGGGCCTGCGCTATATGTTCGGCTGGTTGGGTGGCATCGGTATGGCATTTTTGGCATATGCCGTGTTCCTGCGCGAAACGGATGATGGCGGCGGTATTCTTGCTGCCGCAGGCTATGGTTATTACGGTATAGCGGCGGCGTGTCTTATGTTTTTCGGTATGCTCGTTTCGTCCATCGGAACGCATCGGCATATAGGTGGCCTTCATGTGCCGCCGGTCCGTGAACGCGTCAAAGTTCGCGATGTGGTAATCGAAGTTCTAGAAACGATGAAAAACAGGTCGTTCCAGTCTTTGTTCTTGGCATCGATATTTTCCGGTACCGCGGCGGGAATGCAGGCAGCTTTAAGCATTTATTTCTCGACTTTTTTCTGGGGATTGAAAGCTGCCGAGCTAGCCATCTTTACAATGTTTCAAGCGCTCGCGGCGTGTTGTGCTGTGCCGATTGCGCATATGCTGGGCAAGCGTTTTGACAAAAAACGAGCGGCCATGGGCAGTTTCGTCTTCATGATAAGTTTCGGCCCGCTCATGCTGTTTGGACGTGTGATAGGTGTCGTGCCGGAAAATGATAGCCCGTGGCTTTTGCCGATGTTGCTGGCGCATAATTTCATCGAGGTTTGCGTCATTATTGTGTTTTCGATTTTGTTCGGGGCGATGATGGCAGATGTCGTCGAGGACAGTGCGGTAGATACGACACGGCGCAGTGAAGGGGTTATTTTTGCCGCGCGTGGGTTTGCCGGAAAAATGGTTTCCGGTCTTGGCATTTTGCTGGCTGGTGTAATTTTATCGGCGGCTAATTTGCCGCGCGATGCAGCCCCCGAAGACGTAGATAATGAGGTATTAGTCGACCTTGTTTTGTATGCGGCACCTGGCCAAATTCTGCTTTACTCATTGGCGCTCTTGATGATCACGCGCTACCGCATTTCGCGCGCCAAACATGCCGATAATGTCACCCAGCTAGAAACACTCTAGTTGAGATCTTCTAATCTGCCCTCGCAAGCTGGAACACCTTAAGCGCTTAAGCACATTGTTTTATGAACTGTGATTAGAGAACGACAGCGCGGTCGTTATTCGCATGCAGTTCAGCAGTCATTTTCTTGACCAATGATTGACGTATCTCTCTTTTATTACCTGCATAAGCCTGACCATCGAGTGTTTTGAAGTATTCAGCCTTTTCGCGTACACGCGCCGAGAAGTCATCAGGTGCAGCCACTTCGTCAAGGAAGCCGATCTCGCTGGCCGGCTCTGGACCGAACAGGTCAGCCCCGACAACGGCGATATCAAGGTATTTCTGGTTCAGCTTAAAGCGCGCAAGATCCATGCCGAATGGGGGCAGCACCATACCAATGGCGGATTCGTTCAAGCCATATTTGAAGTCGCCAGCCACGCCAATGCGATAATCACCAGAAAGCATGAGTAACGCCCCGGCGGCAATGCCGTGCCCGGGGGACGCCACGATCACAGGTTTATCGCTTCCGAAGATGCGCACTAGCATGTCGCCACCTTGCGTGACGAGGTCCATAACCCTATCGGGTTCGTTGCGCATGACTTTGAGGTCGAAGCCAGCAGTCATAACGCCGGGACGACCCGTGAGGACGATAACATCTGCATCCGCTTCGGCTGTATCCAGCGCTTTGTTGATATGTTCTATCATGGTAAAGCCGAGCGCATTTGCCTTACCGTCATCCAATGTGATTGTTGCAATACCGCTCTCGATCTCAATTTTTGCAAATTCACTCATTACATTACCTCCCCAGATATTATCTGGGACCAAGCTAGCGGATGTTTAAGTGTTGCGGTAGGATATTTTGACGCAAGGGAATTTGCGGGAATGCGGGGTATAACCTGTGCAAAGTGGAGTTGTTCATGACCTATAAAGCACCTGTCGACGAAATTGTTTTTGCTCTCAATAGTGAAGCTGGCTTTGATCGCCTGATTCAATCGGGCGCATATCCTGACCTGTCGGATGATCTTGTTGATGCGATTTTGGATGAAGCGGCCAAGTTTGCCGACAATGTTGTTGCACCACTTAGCTGGGAGGGCGATCAGACCGGTGCCCGGCTTGAAGCGGACGGCGTAAAAGTGCCGGAAAGCTTTAAGGGCGCGTATCAGAAATATGTCGAGGGCGGCTGGTCAACACTTGCCGCACCGCAAGCCTATGGCGGGCAGGGGCTACCACTAGCACTCTCCAATGCTGTGACTGAAATGATGAATTCTAATATCGGGTTCCAGCTTTGTCCGATGCTGTCTAATGGCGGCATGGAAGCGCTCGCGGCCCACGCTTCCGACGAGCAGAAAGAAACCTATTTGCACAAGGTGGTGTCCGGGGAGTGGTCCGCCACAATGAATTTGACTGAGCCGCATGCCGGATCAGATGTTGGGAATATTCGTGCACAGGCTGAGCCGCGCGACGATGGCAGTTATCTGATCCGTGGCACAAAAATCTATATCACTTATGGCGATCACGATATGGCCGAAAACATTGTGCACCTCGTGCTGGCGCGCACCCCAGGTGCGCCGGAAGGCACGAAAGGTATTTCATTGTTTCTCGTGCCGAAGTATTTGGTGAATGATGATGGCTCATTAGGTGCACGCAACGATGTTGCTTGTATTGGGCTCGAAGAAAAACTGGGCATTCATGCCAGCCCAACCTGCGTTATGGCTTTTGGAGAAAATGACGGGGCCGTGGGTTGGCTTGTGGGTGCCGAAAATCGCGGTATGGCCTGTATGTTCACCATGATGAATAACGCGCGTCTGCATGTCGGCCTGCAAGGGGTTGGTGTGGCAGAACGCGCAACCCAGCATGCGCTGGCGTATGCTGTTGAACGCAAACAAGGCCGCGCGCCGGGTGCCGCCAAAGACGACAACGAGGCGGTGCCAATCATCAATCACCCCGATGTGCGGCGCATGTTGATGACCATGCGCACCATGACGGAAGCGGCACGGGCCATTTGTTATGAAAATGCAGTTGTCGCAGACCTTGCCCATGCGATGGGCGATGAGGCCGCGCGCGCAAAATATGATCTGCTGACGCCGGTCTCGAAGGCATTCAGCACTGACATTGCCAATGAAGTAGCCGCGCTTGGTGCGCAGGTGCATGGCGGTATGGGTTTCATCGAAGAAACCGGTGCTGCTCAGCATATTCGGGATGCCCGAATTCTGACGATCTATGAGGGTACAAACGGTATCCAAGCCATTGATCTGGTTGGCCGGAAGCTACCGCTTGGTAATGGCGAAGTCGTGCGCAGTTATATCGGCGAAATGCGCGAGACAGCCGAAATGTGCCGCCAGTCGAACCATCCGGTTCTGACGCAAACGGCAAGCGAATTAGGCCATGCGCTGGACGCGCTTGAAGAAGCAACGGATTGGCTGCTTGAGCGTTCAAAGTCTGCGCCGCTTGATACGCTTGCCGGTGCCACACCGTATCTGCGTCTGTTTGGTCTGGCAGCCGGTGGGCATTATCTTGCGCGCGGGGCTATGGCCGCAACGCAAGACGCCGCGCTGGATCCGGCATTCGTCACTCGCAAACTGGCATCCATCCGGTTCTTCGGTGCTAATATGCTAACTGCATGTAGCGGGCTTTCTGCCGCGGTGATGGCCGGCAATGATGTCGTTGACGATATCGGTCTTGAAGCACTCGCCGGCTGATACCAAGGCACGTAACAATTAGCAAAACTGTTTGATTTCGGTTGTGTGAGACTCTGGTATAGACAAAAGACTATACAAGGTCTTAGGGAACACGCATGTCTCAGCCAACCGCTGCTCCAACTACTGCCATTATTATTCTGGCCGCCGGAAAAGGCACGCGGATGAAATCTGCTTTGCCGAAGGTTCTGCATGAAGTTGCCGGGCGACCTATGCTTGGGCATGCAATCGCGGCGGCGGCTGAGGCAGGGGCCAATCAAATCTGTCTGGTCACGGCACCCGAACAGCACGCGGTCCGCGCATATGCGTTGTCGGAGGCACCTGAGATTATAAATTGTATTCAGGAAAACCAGTTAGGCACAGGCGATGCTGTGCGTGCCGCGGCGGATGCAGTGTCCGGCGTTGAGCGTGTTGTCGTAATGTTTGGTGACACGCCGCTCATGCGCGCCGATATTCTCACCCAGCTATCCATGTCGGATGCAGATGTAACTGTGTTGGGCTTCGAGCCTGATGACGCAGCTACCTATGGCCGGATTGTTATGGACGCTACAGCCCCAGCCCGCATTGTAGAGTTTAAGGATGCTGATGCTGAAACCCGCGCCGTGACGCTATGCAATGGCGGCGCGATGGGTGTGCATACCGAGGTTTTATCGGCGCTGTTGCCGCTATTGGGAAACGATAATGCGCAAAACGAATATTACCTTCCGGATTTGGTGCAACTTGCTGTTCAGTCCCGCAAGTCGACCGCGCTGGTTATGGGTGATGTGGATGATACACTTGGTGTTGATAGCCGCGCAGGGCTTGCTAAGGCCGAGGCCAGAATGCAGGCGCGTTTGCGTGCCGCGATGTTCGACGCAGGCGTCACCATGCAAGACCCCAATACGGTTTACCTAAGCCACGACACAGTGATTGAGCCGGATGTGCGTCTGGAGCCAAATATAAAGATCGGACCCGGCGTGCATATTGCTGGAGGCGCATTGATTAAAGCGTTTTCGCATCTTGAAGGTGTGACGGTCGGCCCGCGGGCAATTATCGGCCCGTTTGCGCGTTTACGTCCGGGCACAGTTTTGGGCGCCGATGTCCGCATCGGAAATTTTGTTGAAACCAAAAACGCCAATATTCGCGATGGCAGTAAAGTAAATCACCTGTCTTATATTGGCGACGCCGAACTTGGCCTAGGCGTTAATATCGGCGCGGGCACCATTACGTGCAATTATGACGGCTTCAAAAAACATCTGACCCAAATCGGCGATGGCGCATTTATCGGCTCCAACAGCTCACTGATCGCGCCCGTGACCATCGGCGCTGGTGCTTACCTCGGCTCTGGCACTGCGGTATCAAGTGATGTGCCGAAAAATGGTTTAACGGTGACGCGGGCACCACGCCGTGACCTCAAGAACTGGGCCGATAATTTCCGGCGGCAGAACCAGAAGGAAGATTAGGTATGTGTGGCATTATCGGCGTTATCAGCGACGCACGTGTCGCTGGCCGAATCTATGACGGGTTGAAGCGGTTAGAATATCGCGGATATGACAGCGCCGGTATTGCGACCCTCATAGACGGTCAACTGCACCGCCGCCGCGCCGAGGGCAAGCTGGGTGCGTTGGCCGGCGAATTATCTGCTGCGCCTTTGGACGGGCATATCGGCGTTGGGCATACGCGGTGGGCAACCCACGGCCCGGCAATTGAAGCCAACGCGCATCCACATCGATCCGACAAAGTTGCCGTGGTGCATAACGGCATTATCGAAAACTATCGCGAGTTAAAGAAAAACTTGGTTACGGCTGGAGCTGAATTTACATCCGATACCGACACAGAAGTGATCGCGCATCTGTTCTCGCAAAACTTAAGTGCGGATGGCGATCTTATGCAGGCCGCGCAAGCCACATTTTCACAACTTGAAGGCAGCTATGCGATCGCTCTGATTGTCGAGGGCGCAGACGACCGTTTGATTGTTGCCCGCAATGGTAGCCCGCTTGCAATAGGGCATGGTGGTGGCGAAATGTTTGTTGGCTCGGATGCGTTCGCGCTCGCGCCATTTACCAATCAGGTGTGTTATCTCGACGATGGTGACTGGGCCGTTGTGACAAAACAGGGCGTCGATATTTTTGCGGCCGATGGCGCGCAGGTTTCGCGCGAAACTATTGTGGTAGATGCTGCGTCCGCCATGGTCGACAAAGGCAATTACCGACACTTTATGGCGAAGGAAATCCACGAACAGCCTGACGTGTTGTCGCGTACATTCGGTCAGTATGCCGATCCTGAAAATCGTCGCATCACCTTGCCGGCTAATAGTTTGGACTTTGCGGGCGTGGAACGCGTGGTACTGGTGGCTTGTGGTACGGCTTATTTCGCCGGACTGGTCGGTAAGAACTGGATTGAGCGCTATGCCGGTATTCCGGCAAGTGTAGATATCGCGTCCGAGTTTCGTTACAGCGAAGCGCCGCTTGATCCGAAATGCCTCGCGATATTTGTCTCGCAATCGGGCGAAACGGCGGACACGCTTGCCGCATTAGATCATTGCAAGGCCTGCGGCATGAAGACAATTGGCGTCGTCAACGTGCCTGATAGCTCGATTACACGCGGTGTCGACATAACCTTGCCGACCTATGCCGGCCCTGAGATCGGTGTGGCATCTACGAAAGCGTTTACAGCGCAGCTTGGCGCCTTGGCTGCGTTTGCTATTACGCTGGGCCACGTTAAAGGAACCGTGTCGCGCGATGAAGAGGCGCGCCTTGTGGATCTGCTACTATCGACACCGCGCCTGGCGAACACGGTGTTGGAGTGCGAAGCCGAAATTGAAGGTCTCGCCAAACAAATCAGTCAAGCAACCAGCGCGCTTTTTATTGGTCGGGCGGCGATGTACCCGCTCGCTCTTGAAGGGGCGTTGAAGCTGAAAGAAATTTCCTACATTCACGCGGAGGGGTTCGCCGCTGGTGAACTTAAACACGGCTCGATTGCGCTGGTCGACGAAGACGTGCCGATTGTGGTTGTTGCGCCTGACGGTCCGCTATTTGAGAAAACGATTTCCAATATGCAGGAGGTCATGGCGCGTGGCGGCAAAGTTGTACTACTCGCCAGCGCACAGGGCATTGCGGCAGCGGGTGAGGGATGTTTGGCTACCATTGCGCTCCCGGATATGGATGCCTTTATAGCGCCCATGCTTTACGCTTTGCCCTTGCAACTACTCGCCTATCATGCGGCAGTGGCCAAAGGCACTGACGTCGATCAGCCGCGCAATCTCGCAAAGTCCGTTAC